>ERZ894236.467-NODE-467-length-48620-cov-14.8174_pt1 | contig 48620 bp, 34 predicted proteins | sample MGYA00380297_ERZ894236 | MGnify/ENA primary metagenome ERZ894236 (study PRJEB32331, sample SAMN06328420) | human gut metagenome | biome: human gut microbiome; feature: stool | host: Homo sapiens | collected 2014-08-04 ... | reverse complement strand
GAGCCCTTATTTTATAAGGAATCTGCTAACTTAGTCTTATTTTAACATGACCACCGCTGCCGGAGGTCCCGACGATAGCCAGAAATTCTCCTTTTTCAACTGACAGGTTCACACCGTCCAGTGCTGCCACCTCCGACTCCCCGCTGCCGTATACTTTTCTTAAATTTTTTGCCTGTAAAATCACCATACTGTTCTCCCTCCGATGGTTTTCCCTTACAATGAAAAATAGCCTGTATCATTACAATACAGACTATACCATAAGAATATTTCCAGCCGGTGTCAGAAATATATCAGATCTGACACATTATCCCCTGTGCAGAAACACAGAAAATGTAGAACCTTTGCCGGGTTCTGAGGAAACTTTGATATATCCCTTTTCTCTTTTGATCACTTCTCTGGCAAAATAAAGCCCAATCCCCACGCCCGGCTGTCCGGACACTGCTCTGGAACGGTAAAAACGTGTAAAGACGGATGCCTGTTCCTGCTCCGCGATCCCGATTCCCGTATCCGCCACATCCAGCCGAAGAAACATGGGATATTGGAGGACGCGCACCGATACACTGCCGCCCTTTGGCGTATACTTTACCGCATTGTCTATGATATTTCCCACAGCCTCTATGGTCCACTTCAGGTCAAACACTGCCTCTTCCGTGGAATCCTCAATCGTAAGGGTGACTCCTTTTTGCCGTGCCTTTTTGGAGAACTGTCTGTCTGCGGCAGACAAAACCTCCCGGATACAGCATTTTCGTGGTTCCAGTTCCAGGATACCGTTTTCCAGGCGCGATAATTTCACCAGGGACTCAATCAGGAAATCCAGCTTGTCCACCTGCTCTATGACAGCGTCAATCTCCTCTGCAAAATCTTCATGAACGGAGAGGTCTCCGGCTTTCCACTTTTCCTGCTGTTCTTTTAACAGCTCCCCATAAATTTTTATATTTGCAATAGGTGTGACGGTCTGATGGGATATGTCAGAGATCAGGGACTGTATCCGCTCCTTCTGCGCGGCAAGAGAAACGGAGGATAACCGGCTGTCATTTAGAAAACGCCACATGGCGCTCTCCAGCTCTGACATTTTCGTATCCTCCAGCTTTCCCTCCGAAAAGGTTCCTGCTGCCGCATCCTCCAACATTTCCTGCAGACGTTTCAGCAGTTTTTTCTCCCGTGCCCTGCACGCTGCAAGGACGAGAGCAAGCGCTGCCAGAAGACAGAGGATGATGCACACACAGATTCCTGTGATCATAGTTGTATTCATGCTCTTTTACCCTTTTCCTGCCGCTCCCACACATAGCCGATACCATAGACTGTCCTGATATAAGCGTTTTCATGCTCTGCTTCCCGCAGTTTTCCCCGCAGCCGTTTGATCACCACCGTGAGGGCGTGTTCCTCCACATACTCTGAATCACCGGACCATATTTCATCTGTCAGTGTCTCCCTGGACAGTACCACACCGGGATTTTCCACCAGTTTTCTTAAAAGCCTCTGTTCCGTTCGGCTCAGCTCCACAGAGGTGCCGTCCACACGGAAATCCATCTTTCGGAAGTCAAAGGCATAATGCTCTGTCTGATAGATCTCCGGGTTTTCCGTCTCTGTCTCCCTTAACTGGACTTCTATCCTTGCGCGGAGCACCATCAGGCTGAATGGTTTTGTGATATAGTCATTGGCGCCCAGCTTCAGGCCTGTGACAATATCCATCTCCATATTATTTGCTGAGATCAGGATGACCGGCACCTGGCTTTTTTGCCGAATCTCCACCAGCCAATCCAGCCCGTTACCGTCAGGCAGGTTAATATCCAGCAGGATCAAATCTATCTTCTCTTTATCAACTGCAGTTCTTCCCGCCTGGACAGAATCACACTGCAGGCAATGGTACTCCTGTCCTTTCAGCGCCAGGCGGATGCCGTTATTCAGTTTCAGATCATCTTCCACGATCAATATATTCTTTTTTGTTTCCATACCCTGTCTGTTCCTTTTACTTGTTCTCATCGTCTGCCGCTGCTATCACATATCTGTTTCTGCCCTGTCTTTTTGCCTTATATAACGCAAAGTCCGCTTTCTTGTAAAGTGTCTCAAAATCCGTTTCCTTACCCACTGCCAGGACCACGCCGATGCTGGCAGTGATGCTGACACCTCCCTCTGTCCTGTTTCTGAGTGCCCGTATCAGTTCCCCGGCATGCTCTTTTGCCATCTCTGCACCGGTGACGGACAAAAACGCAATAAATTCATCTCCTCCGATGCGGCCCACGACAGCATCCTTCCCGAACTGTCCTGCAAGAGTCCCGGAAAATTCCACAAGCACTTTATCTCCCGCCGCATGCCCCAGTCGGTCATTGACCTCTTTGAAATAGTCAATATCCAGGATAAAAAAGGCAAACAATTGATCCGGCCCCTGTTCCAGCATCCTGCGCACATGCTCCTGCGTAGCCACTTTGTTGTACAGGCCCGTCAGGGAATCCTTCTGCATCTGTTCCATCATGTACAGCTCATGCCGCTTCTGCTCATCAATATTCTGGCGGTACACCAGCATCCGCACAGAGTTATCTTCCTGCCAGCGGAAAATGTGGGCAGTGATGCGCATCCAGTAATACGTCTCTCCGTCTGTGGTGATCATGAAGTCATACTGCAGATTGTCTCTTCCGTTCTCAAAGGCTTCCAGCACGTTGTCCGGATGGAAGGTACGGATATATCCCTCCCGGTATTCCTCCTTGATCTGCTTTTGGGCAATGATGCCCAGGGCCTTGTCAAAGGGTATGTCCGGCGGTGCCCCCAGACTTTCAAAATATGCGGAGGTAGCTTCACTGGCTGCCTGGTTATGGGTAATGTCAAACTCATAGATATTCTCGTAAAGCTGTTCCGTAGCCTCCTTAAACACTGCCTGGTGCACCTTCTCCGCTTTCACAGTCAGCTCTATGATTTTCTTATTATACCTGCGTATAACGGAGGTGATCGTTATAAGGACAAGTAAGATGGTTATTACCACGATCGTCATTTCCCTTAAAAGCTGCAGCGACAGTCTCTCATTAAGCTTCGTTGTATCATGGTCTATGATCAGGTACCAGCCCAGATTTTCAATAAAACGGCTGACAACATACCCGCTGCTTTTCTTTGATGAATACCACAGATTCTGGGTTCCTTCACGGCTGCCCAGAATGGTGTCCTTAAGCTTGGCAAAGGCACATCCCTCGAACAGATTGCTGTCCCCCTGAAACCTGGTATAAGTACCGGAAATCTCAACATTCCCCTCTTCATCCACCAGATAGGCATTGACACCAAAATCATTCTCATACCCCTGAAGCAGAGCCTGGAGCGAATCCACGCGGAATCCCACGCCTACCACTCCCATTACGTCTCCGTCCCCGTCTGTGATGCGGCAGTTGATGAAGACCGTAACCTCATTACCGGCTCCCTCTACCTGGTCATTATCAATCTGTATCCCATAATCGGTGTCCTGTTCCAGGAAACTGTAGAACCATACATTTTCCGGATCTCCTTCCTGGAGGACCCGGTCCAGCCCGTTATAATAATAGTAATTTTTTGTTTTCACGGAAGCCAGGAACACAGAGTCATATCCATACTTATCCCTGTAAGTGTTCAGATAATCCCGCATGGTGTCAATGAAATCCCGGTCTCCCAAATGCTCTTCTTCCCCTTCCAGAAAATCCTTCAGCAGGCTGTCATTAGCCATGGTCAGTGAAATATTGATAGGCTTTGTAAAAATGGTGTCTATCTGATGGTAGATACCTTCAGATGTCAGTCTCGATACACTTTCAATATCCTTTCGGAAAATTCCCTGATTGGATTTGTAGCTGATAGCTGATGTCACCACAAAACCTATGACAATAACAATACAAACAAGAAAATTAGTCCGCAGCAGTACATTTTTCTTCATATAGATATCCCCTTGGCCGTTTTCTGTATCTACGTTCCATTATATCTTTGTTCTTTCATAATGGAAAGCGCTTTTTTCAGGAAAGCCATTTTTCCAGTACCAACTGCAGTTGTTCCATATCCAGGGGCTTTGCCAGATGCCCGTTCATTCCGGCTTCCCTGGTTTTCTGACGGTCATCGGCAAAGGCATTGGCAGTCATGGCGATGATCGGCATTGCCCCCACATCCTGCCGCGGAAGCCCACGGATCTTCACAGCCGCCGTACATCCATCCATGACCGGCATCTGCATATCCATGAAGATCAGGTCATAGAAGCCTTCCTCTGACTGACGCACCTTCTCAACAGCAGCTCTTCCGTTTTCTGCGGTATCCACGAAAGCGCCTGCGTCTGTGAGGATCTCTGCTACGATCTCCCGGTTCAGTTCATTATCCTCCGCAAGAAGCACATTTTTCCCTTTATAGGAACCGCGGATCACCGGCCCGGAATCCGCCTCCTGACAGTTCCCGTCCGCAAACTGCTTGAGCTTGTAGATCAGCCTGGAACAGAACAGGGGTTTTGTGATGAAGCCATTGGCCCCCGCCTCTTTCGCCTCATCCATCTGTTCTGACAGGTCGTAGGCAGAGATCATGATGATCGGAAGCTGCCGGCCGGCCTGCCTGCGGATTTTCCGGGTAGTCTCTATGCCGTCCATGTCAGGCATTTTGTAATCTATGATCACGGCAAAGTAGTCTTCTCCTGACTTCCCTGCCTGTTCTATCTTCTCAAGCGCCTCCCTGCCCTTTAAAGCCCAGTCTGTCTTCAGCCCGAACTCAGCCAGACGCTCGCAGGTATTTCTGCAGATAAACTCATCATCGTCCACGATCAGCACGGACAGTCCTTCCAGCACACGCTCATCCGTCTGCTCTTCCTGGATCTGCAGACAGACAGATACTGCGAATCTGCTGCCTTTCCCATATGTACTTTCCACATGGATGGTACCTCCCATGAGTTCCGCGATGCTCTTACAGATGGACAGCCCCAGACCGGTCCCCTGGATGGACTGGATTTTTTCATCATCCGCCCGCTCAAAGGGCTCGAAGATCCGATATAAAAATTCAGGCTTCATCCCAATTCCCGTGTCTGACACCACAAATTCATAGAAAGCCATATTCTTCTTATCCGAAGGCGTTTCTCTGATCTCCATATATACGCTGCCACGGGGCGGCGTGTATTTGACCGCATTGGACAGAAGATTCAGAACGAGCTGCTGCAGACGCTGCATATCACTGACCACGATCTCATGGGTAAGGTTATTGACATATGTTTTGAAGATAAGGTCTTTGCTGTGGATCTGCGGCTGCACCATAGTCACCACACCGTGCACCAGCTCAGCCAGATTGACTTCCTCCTCCGCAAGCACAATGCGTCCGCTCTCGATTTTGGACATATCGAGCACTTCGTTGATGAGGCTTAACAGCAGCTTAGAGGAGACTGTGATCTTCCCAAGGCAGTCCCGAATCCGCTCCGGGTCATGGATATGGGATCCGGCGATGGTTGTCATGCCAAGAATGGCATTCATAGGCGTACGGATATCGTGGCTCATTCTTGAAAGGAAGTCAGACTTTGCCATATTTGCCTTCTCAGCCTCCTCTAAAGCGTTTTGAAGGGCCACGGTCTGTTCCGTCAGTTTTTTCTGCATTTCCCTCAGCTCCGTAATGTCCGTCACATCTATAAAGATGACCAGATAGACAGGACAGCCCTTCTGCCAGCCCACACAGGCAGCATTTACCTGCAGCCAGAGCTTCTGCCCCTCCCTGTTTTTTACATACATGGTAAAATGCAGAGGCTTTCCGGCCAGAATGTTTTCTCTCTGCCCCCAGATAGCTTCCTTATTGTCCCTTATATTCCTCTGATATACACTGTTTTCCCCGCGTTCCGCTTCACTGCCGAAATATTCTGCGAAGCGGGAATTAGATTCCAGAAGGATCATGTTGAGTTCCTGATCGATCCTGTATTTCGCCACAAAACCGGGAAGGTTATCGTATGTGACGGACTGCTCCTTCTGCATCTGGATCATGTCATCAATATTGGTTATCACTGTGTATCCCACCTGATATCCGTCCACATACTCATCCGCGAACCGGACAGAGAACTGTACCCAGATATGCTCCCCGCTCTTTCTCCTCATCCTGGTTGCCAGTTTATATCCCTTTTTTCCCCGTCTTAAAGTCTCCATGACTACTCCTGTGATCCGGTCCCACTCTTCCCGGTCTGTTTCATAATACAGATCCGGCCTGTTGTGGAATACCTTCTCATATTCTTCCTTTGGCCATCCGATCATCTGGTAATAAAAATCATTTGCCCAGATGAGCGTAAAATGTTCATCCAGCAGATGCTTGCTCACACTCACCTCCAATAGCTGCATCAGTGTACTGTATTCATAATCCGCTGCTGTCTGACGTTCTATCTGCTTATAGTCTTTTTCCATATTTTCCGACATATACCTTATCCCTTCACACCTTAAGATCTCTTTACATGTGACACCTGTTTCCTGTCATCCATGTTCATGTATACCTTGTTCATGTTAACCTTATTATAGTTCACAGGAATAAAATACGCAACATTTTATGGAATTTCGTCTGTGGTGATGGTAGAATAGAGAAAAAGCCAAAGAAAAGAGGGGAATGAAACTTGTACAATGGGCAGAGTTTTTCTGATTTGATCTATCAATTCTATTCCATGCGCATACAATTCGGGTATTATACAGAGGGTGACACTCTGCCTCCCATTGAAACACTCAGCCGGGATTTCCGTGTCTCAACCTTAACCGTCAAGACAGCGCTGAAACAGCTTCGGGATGAGGGATATATCATAACCTGCGGAGGAAAAGCCACAAAAGTAAATACGTCGCATGCAGACCCTGCTTCTGCCGTCCGGTTTCTCTCTGCACGTATGGACCGTTTTGCTGACTTTTATCCGGCAAATGAAATGATTTTCTCTTCTCTGCTCACGGAAAGCTTTCGGCTTATGGAAGAGAAGGATTTTACCTGCCTTCTGGAATTGGCAGATCGGCTGGCAGCGGATGATTTAATGAGATTCTATTCATTCGCCCTTCAAAAGCTGAACAATTCCCTGGTCATGAACCTTTTATGGGAGTCCTCCCTTTACCAGGGCCTGCCTTTTCTGAAGGCAAAAAGATCTTCTGAACTATATGATTTAAATAAAATACGCAGAAGCCTGAAGAACCTCATCCGCTCCGGTAAAGAAAAGGATTTTCAAGCCGTTCACAGCGGTTTCCTGCATTTTCAGAGAACGAACAGGAAACATCTGGTTGAATTTTATGCCGAACAGACAGTCCCGGTACCAAAAGAAGAACAGACGCCTTTCATCTGGCACATATACCGGGAACGCCCGGAAATCTGCTACAGTCTGGCGTCACATATCCTGCACCAGATCTATCTCGGTCATTACCACGAGACACACTTTCTGCCTTCTTATGAAAAAATGGCAGAACTTTACGGTGTATCTGTCAGCACTGCCCGCCGGATGATCCGACTGCTCTGCCAGTTAGGCGCCGCGCAGTCTATCAACGGAAAAGGCACCCGCATTTTTTCCATGGAGGAGAGCTGGCTTCCCATAGACTGCGGCATCCCTTCCATCCGCCGCAGCCTTGCCTTTTTCATCCAGGCCCTTGAGCTGGTTAAGTATACCTGCCGGGATGTATCACAGACGTTTCTGAAAAAACTTACCAGGCAGAGTAAAAATGCACTTCTCCAGGTTTTGGAGCATGACCTTACTTTTGACCGCAGTGAGCTTACTCTTCTGCATATCGTTAAATATATTGCAGAATACCATCCATGCGCGGGGATAAGAGAAATTTATTTTAAACTATTTGAACTGATGCTCTGGGGATATCCCATAATGACCGGGTTAAAAGAGAGTGATTCACAAAGAAAATGTGTGGAATACGCAGAAATGATCATCCACACGCTGAAGACAAATGATTTTCTCTCATGTGCGGATGCGATTGGACAACTGGCTGTGTGGAAATTTTCCGCTGCGGATGACGCGCTTTGCAGATGCGGATTTGATTTTGAAGCCTTTCGCCTGCTGCCTTCCATACAGCTTATGTAGCCGCTATACCCAAAAAAGAGAGAGAACCAAAGAAATCATCTTTCGGTTCTCTCTCTTTTTTAAGAGGGGTGTGCGTTAAAACACCGCCTGCACGAAAAACATGTACAACACAGTTCCCGCGCTGATACTCAGAAGCATATTTTTCTTCCACCTGTGTACTGCGGTGATAAACAGGATGGCCAGGATTTCCGGAATCCCGTGGCTGCCTGTACCCACAAAGTCTTTCAGGCTGTAGGCAACCAGAAGACCGATAACGGCATAGGGAAAAACCGTTCCCAGATATGTAATAAACTGCGGTGGGTTTTTGCTGTCGGGAAATACCACAAAGGGCAGAAACCTGGTCAGCATCGTCCCCAATGCAACCGCTAAGATCGTGATAATACTCTGCATAACTGTCATTGCTCCACCTCCGGAATCATACTGCCTCTCAGAGCAGTAAAACACAATACGATCAGTACCATAGCCGGCAGCATAAAGTTCTGGCTGCCAAAGATAAACAGGCAGAGAAAAGAACCGCCAAGCCCCACAAGCGCCGGCAGATGTCCCTTCTTATCCTCCCACTGATTCAGGAACATGACCCAGAAAAGCGCGGTCATAATAAACTCAATGCCTTTTGTGTCAAAGTGTATCACATATCCCAGAAGCGCTCCCAGCGTTGCCCCTGAAACCCAGTAAAGCTGCCCCAGCCAGGTGACAAACAGCATAAACCAGCCTTTGTCCACATCCTCAGGGGGGTTGACCGTACAATTGATGGAAAACACTTCATCACACATTCCGAAGATCAGAAACACTTTCTTCCATCCGCAGTTTTTATACCTTTTCAGCATAGGTATCCCGTAGAAGAGATAGCGGGCATTCACCATAAGCGCAAGCAAAAACGCAGAGAACGGATGAAACGCCGACAGCAGCAGATCCACTGTCACAAACTCCATAGACCCCGCATAGATAAACAGGCTCATACACATTGGATAGACAAAAGAAAAACCCTTGCTCCGCATGAGAAATCCATAGGACATTCCCAGAAAGAGAAATGCAACACAGATGGGAAGTGTGTATGGCAGCGCAGCACGAAACGCCTTTTTTTTCATAACACAGCCGCTCCTTTTCAACTTGATTTTATTGCTCTTATTTCATATAATGGATAAGAGAATAATTGACATTCGTCAGATTTACCGAACATTTCGTTATATATATCTTACGACCGTCCGATATATCTGTCAAGCAGGAAAGGAATATTTATGGAATTAGGTAAAATAATTGCTGTAAATTTGAAAGAACTCAGAAGAGAACGCAACCTGACACTGGGACAGTTGTCCAAAATGTCCGGCATCAGCAAAGCAATGCTTTCAGATATTGAAAAAGGGGACAGCAATCCAACCATTAACACCATATGGAAAATTGCAGGCGGACTCAACGTGCCGTATACGAAACTGATCGACGGAATCGAAAAGGAAACCACGGTTGTCCGCCGTTCAGAGGCCACTATGCAGACCGGCGAAACAGACGGCTACCGGGTATACTGCTATTTCAGAAGTACACCGGTGAGAAATTTTGAGCTGTTCTATGTTGAACTGGATGGAGGCTGCGCCAACACTTCCATCGGACATACGGACAAGGCCCAGGAATATATCTATATCATTTCAGGTGAACTGGTGATTCATACAGAAATTATGGATTATACGCTGCATGAGGGGGAGGCCTTTGTCTTTGACTCTTCCATCAGCCACACGTATATCAATCAGCAGGAAATGCAGGTGACGTTTATGGTTGTTAATTATTATCCTCATTAAAGGATACCATCGTGTGACGCGGCCTCCTGCAAGTTTGCTACTTTTGCCTCCCACCGGTTATACAAAACATGTCTGGAAGAACACTAAGCATCCTGCCCTGTCTGCCAAGAGACTCCCCCTGTGAGAAACAGTTCACTGTACCTCCACAGGGTCTCCCGGACCGCTCTCTCCTGTACCGGAGAGATTTGACTTCAGAACCCTGCCCAATGCAGACCGCAGGATATCCATATCAATGGGTTTTGCCACATGTGCATTCATTCCCGCCTCCAGTGCCGCCTGGACATCTTCCGCAAACGCATTCGCCGTCATAGCAATAATAGGGATCGTCTTTGCGTCGGCACGTTCCAGGTGTCGGATCATTCGTGCTGTATCATAGCCGTTCAGGCCCGGCATCTGAATATCCATAAGTATGGCATCATATGTCCCCGGCTCTGCCGCTTTAAATGCCTCCAGGGTTTGGTGTCCATTTTCCCTAATATCCGCAAATGCCCCTTCCATATGCAGCAGTTCACAAAGGATCTCCGCATTGATTTCATTGTCCTCAGCAATCAAAAAGCGACATCCGGCAAATACATCTGCCTTTTCTAAGTCAGCGTTTTCTGCGCATTCCCCATGGACATCCTCCAAGCTTTCTGCCTCCTCAAATTCCAGTTCCACGGTAAACCGGGTCCCCTGGTGCAGCCTGCTTTCCACTGAGATTTCTCCATCCATTAAATCAACCAGCCGTTTGGCAATGCTGAGTCCCAGGCCGGTTCCTTCCAGTCGATCTGCGGTCTGCTCTCGGGTAAACGGCTCAAAAATATGCTTCAGGAATTCTTCGCTCATTCCGATTCCCGTATCCCGGACTGTAAACCTGTACCGTATATTTCCTGGTGCCTTTATCGGCGCAGTTTCATTTGCCAGAAACGCTACGCTCCCGCCGGCAGGTGTAAATTTAACCGCATTTCCCAGCAGGTTGATCAGAATCTGATTGATCCGCAGAGCATCACCGTAAAAGGCAGTATGGAAAATATTCTCTGTATCAATGGACAGTAACACCCCGTTTTCCCTGGCCTGCAGCAATATGGGAGAATGCCAGGGTTGTCATGCCTGAGATAGCATTCATCGGGGTGCGGATATCATGACTCATGGCAGACAGAAAATCACTTTTTGCCCTGTTAGCTTCCTCAGCGTTAGCCAGTGCTTTTTCCAGCTCCTTTTTCACACGACGCTCTTCCGCTATCATATCCGTAACATCCGCCCGGACAACGCAGACTGTATTATGGTTCCTGTTTCCCCAGAGCACACTGAACTGCTTATACCTAAGGCCGTCTTCATACTGGCAGGCAACGACAAAATCATACCCTGATGGTTCCTGCTCCAGCCGCTTGAGGATATATGCCAGATTAAACTGCTTCTGCGCAGTTTCCAAAGACTCATCCGCAATGGCGTGCTCCGTAAACAGGCCGATGCTTTCTGTATAATCTTCCGCAATATCAGGCGGCAGGTTTTCCAGCACTATTTTTCTGCTGTACATAGTTATACTGCCGCTGCTGACATCCAAAAGCCCCATAAGTTCAAAGGTATATGCCATCATATGCAGCAGCCCCTGCTGCTCCCGTATAGAATCCGTGATATCCGTACATACCATACAATACCGTTCCAGCACCGGCTCAATAGAGGAGATCGTCATGTTTTTAATGCGGATATCTCTGCGGTTTGCCGTAGAAAAAGTAAACGTATAAGGACCCTTTCTTACGCTCCGGCGTATTTCTTCCGGATTCAATGCATATGTGAACTGCCTGCTGTCCTTTGGCAGTACAACGGTCTCTGCCATATCCGTCACCTGCCGCGAATGGCTCCCGCGCAGAGGGGGAAGATAGGAGGCACTTTCATTATAAGCCAACACACGGTAGGAATCATGGAGAAGGTCTACATCTACCACAAAATCATGGCTGGTGACAGACAACTGATGAGAAATACGTTCGGATATAGTCTCATCTGTAATGTCCGTAACCGTAAGGATTCCAAAAACCTCACCTGCTTCCGGTCCGGTCAGAAGATTAACGTTGAACTGTACAAAACGTCCGTATTTTTCCTCCGGCAGACGGATAAAACAGCGCATCACCTGCTCTGTTTTATTCTGGGCAAATGCCTCCAGCAGGGGGGCATTCAGGAATGTTTTTAAAAATGTATTCCGCTCCTCTTCATCTGTGATCATTTTGGCAAGTCCTTTGAAAAATGTATCTCTCTGCGTACCAAACCGTTTCACAAGTCCGGAATTTGTGGAATCCCTCATCTGGGCGATCCGGTTCCGGGATATATTACCGTGCCCCAGAATCAGTTCATTGACCCCTGTCTTATGATAATGCTGCAGAAGCTGCTCTTCATACTGCCGCCGCAGCTGTTCCTGCTTCTCTATTGTCTTACTGATATCTGTATAAACAATATATATCCTGCTTATATTATCTGTTAACGGCAGCATGGACAATGTACTGCTGGTCCAGAAATAGCTCCCGTCCTTCCGCTGCATACGGGCGATCAGTTCACAGGGCCCTTCCCCGCTCTTTAAAAATTTCTGAAGTTTCATCCAGTTCTTCTGTACATCTTCCAGATGAATTCCCGCAAAGACGTCCTCATCAAACAGTCTTCGGGCTTCTTCCACGGTGCGCTGGAGCATGGAGGCAAATCCCGGCGAGATAAATTCCGGTTTCATTGTGCCGTCCTGATGATACGCCATCATGGAGATGCCTCCTGTAAATTGCTCCACAATGCTTCGGAAATAAAGGTCCAGGCGTTCTTTTTCCCTGCGGGTACGGACTTCCTCCGTGACATCACGTATATACTTTACATAAGCAGGGATGCCATTCCAGTCCGTTTCACGGGAACGTGTATATAGGATACGTTCGGTTCCGTCTTCGGTTATTTCACACTCCTCTCCTTCCTGCCTTCCGGCCAGAATGCTGCAGGATTCACAGGGAGCATCTTTTTTATACAGCACAGTGTAACATTTTTCACCCAGACAGTCCGGCCTGGGTGTAATAATATTATCAGTCTCATTGATATAAAGCAGATCAAAGGAATCCTTTGCAATGACATAGATACTGTCAGCCGTCTCATTGGTGATGTTCTGATACAGTCTGCTTTCTGAGGACATTCCGGTGAAGACAGCATAGAACATGGCGGTGTTGGCCGATACGTCTATCCGCCGCCCATTTAAGTGAATCCAGATCAGACGGCCGTTTTTATGACGCATACGGTAAGAGACATCTAAAACTTCTCCGCTTTCCAGTGCCTTGGCAGCGGCTGACCTCACCCTTTCCCGGTCTGTCTCATAAATAATATCCAGGGCATCATTTTTTATCATCTCATCGTGTTCCTCCCGGGTATATCCTGAGATTGCCATGACGCCATCCGAGAAATAGACAGGGATATAACAGCCGTCCCGAACCTCATAACTGGCAATCCCTCCCGGGATAGAATTCACAAGGTGGTCCAATTCCTGTTCCAGGAGTTTTTGTTCACTTATATCAGTTATATCAGTTATATACTCAATATGCGCGGGACGGCCTGCCCAGTTAATATCTTTTCCCACGTACCGGTAAGTATGCCTATTCTCCGGATGGAGCAGTTCACGGAGTGAAGATTTCCCCGGTCCGATCGTGCCGGCCGGACATGTGGGGCAGGTTTTTTCATACCCGAACGCCTGATAACAGGTTATTTGCCCGCCCGGACATTCCATGGACATCCTGGAGCGTGCTTCTTTATTTGCATAAAGAAGTTCACGGTTTTCCAGGGCACTGATAAGAATTGTGGTTGGTGAGTTATCTAATATGGACTCTAACTGGTCCATGGAAATTCCTGTATCTTCTGTCATGGCTGAAAGCCTCCTCACAAACTGACCTGGCGGTATTCCGGCAGACTTTTAGCAATATTTTACCAATATTCACTGGCTTTTGACCACATTTTCCCTTGTTTTTTATGGCAAACTGGCCGTTGTCATGATATACTTGTCTCAATATCGAAATGAACAAAAAATGAGGTGAATCTGTGAAAAAAGATATGGAAAGGTGCCGGGTCGTATACGGTGTCCTGAAAACGCACATTGAATTTGGCGCTTATCGTTTTGGTGACACTCTCCCCACAATGGAAAACAGTACAGAAAATTTTCTCGTATCCTTGGAAACCATACGCAGTGCTTATCTGCAGCTTGAGCAGGAGGGATATATCACCCTGTCCCAAAACGTAGGCTCTACAGTAATAAAAGATTACAGTGAACAGGAGATTGAACAGAATGTACAGCATTTCTTTTCCATTAGAAAAGATGCCCTGATCGATCTGAGTAAATCCCTGCGGCCGCTCCTCAGTCATGCACAATGGGTCGGACTTAAAAACGCTCCTGCAAAAATATACAATAACATGAAAGAACTTAAGGAGAACCATGGACTGCAGCCCTTCATTGCATTTAATCATATTATGCAGGCCTATGAATCCCTGGGTAATGACCTTCTTACCCGGCTGCTCTGGCAGGTCTACATGTTTTTGGAAGCCCCTTTTCTGTGTGTTGCCGGTAATCCCTGGTGTGAATTCGCGCTCAATACATTTGCACCGCAGTCTTTGGAATTCTGTCTTAAGCAGGATTGGGATTCCCTCCGTGATTTGATCTGCCGGTCACAGGATTATTTGTCTGTATCCCTGTGTGAATTCTATCAGGAGCGAATCACACTGCCGTCACAGAATAAACTCTCTTTTACATGGAGTCCCTATAAAAAAGTATCACAGATATGCTACTCTCTCGCAATGGATCTGCTGGTAGAGATCAGTCTTGGACATTACCCTGTTAATACGCTGCTCCCTTCCCTGAATAAGCTTTCCAAAGAGAAGAACGTCTCTGTCAGTACCGTACGTCGTGCGCTCTCCCTTCTGAACGGAGTCGGCGCTGTCAAGTCCGTAAAACGGATCGGGTCCAGAGTTCTTCCATTCCATGAAACAACGGAAAACTGCGACTTTACCAAACCTGCGGTACGCAGACGTCTTTTAGACATGGCTCAGAGTCTGCAGTTACTCACACTGTCCTGCAAGGCAGTTTCCCGGATCACGGTATCGACGCTTGATGCGGCGGGAATACAAAAAAGCATGGCGCTGCTGGCCACCGTAGAAGCGCGGCAGCAGTACCATCTTCTCTCCTATGACGCTTTGGAACTGCTGAAAAACTTTGCCCCATATGAGGCGGTCCGAACCATTTATGGAGAACTCCTTTTGCAGCTCTTCTGGGGATACGGCCTGCGCAGTCTGTGGAAAGCAGGCGATGATACGTCGGATTTCTACATCACTTGTTATAAGACCTTTATGCAATCCCTGGAAAAAGCGGATTCCGTCCAATTTTCAGAAAAGCTGGAAGAACTCATGATTCATGAGTTCCGTTTTACCATTTCCAGAATGGTAAAACTGGGAATGCATGAAGCAGAACGGCTTCTGATCCCTGATCTTATATGAAGTCAGCCCCCTGGAATACACGCCCCGCTGTATTGGCCCTGATGCCGTACAGCGGGGCGTTTCATATGGCAGGGACAACACATTTCTCTATTTCTGTTGCTATTTATATTCCTCTTTGCTATACTTATAACTATCAATTATTATGTATATGAGCTAAGACGTATATCGAGGACTCTCCAACTCCAGGACGAACTCTTGATCAGAAATTCAGGAGATATAAGAATGATAAAAATAACGAACCAAACCAATCTAAAGTTCCAGATGATAACAGATAACCTCCAGGTAGGTATCCTTAAATGCAGAATTGACGAGTTGTTTACTATTGAAGAGATGAACAGCGGTTTTGTTCAGCTTTCAGGATATACCGCCGGGGATATGGAAGCACTTTTCCAAAATCATTTGATATCCTGTGCTCACCCGGAAGATATTTCTGTTCTGAACACTCTGCGGACAGATATATCCCGGGGAAAAATCTGCGCTGCTGCAGAATTCCGCATCCCCGGAAAGAACAAAGTATCCCGCTGGTATCGGCTGCTTGCCCTGACACAATTCAATGAGACCCAAAAACCATACAGCGTTATCGGCATCCTTTTTGATATCAATGGTGAAAAGCAGTTCATGGATAAGCTTCGTTCCCAGGCAGAACAGGATTCCCTGACAGGACTCTATAACCGTAAGGAAACAGAAACGCGGATCAAAGAACAGCTTGATGCTACGCCGGATCAAAGATGCGCCCTGTTTATGATAGATACAGACAATTTTAAACAGATAAATGATACAAAAGGACACATGCTGGGAGATGTGGTCCTGACCGAAATGGCTTCCGCCATGAAATCCTTTATGCGCACTGCCGATATCGTAGGACGCATTGGCGGTGACGAATTCGTTATTTTTATGATTGATATCCCCTCTAGAGATGCAGCACGAAAAAAGGCAGAACATTTGTCAAAAACAATCCGCCACCTCTTTGAAAACGAAAAAATCCCTATCCAGGTAACCTGCAGTATAGGAGTAGCCGTATCTCCGGAAGATGGAAATGATTTCAAAACCCTGTACAGGCATGCGGACCAGGCCCTGTATCAGGCAAAAATCCACGGTAAAAACAAATATATGATGTATGACAACGAACACACCTATTATCCTGAGGAGACCGGGTATTCATCTATCGGTGCCCACATTGATTCCGAATCCAGACCGATGCAGAGTCAGGGGGATTTACTGGCTGATGTTTTTAAAACCCTATACCGGATGGACAATCCTGACAAGGCGATCAATCTGATTCTGGAGATTGTCGGCAGGAAGTTTGATGTGAGCAGAGCTTATATATTTGAGTCCACAGAGGACGGCAAATACACTTCCAATACATACGAATGGTGTAATGAGGGTGTTCTTCCTCAGATTGACATGCTGCAGAATCTTAGCTATAAACAGTTTGACGATTACCACACCTTATTCCGTGAAAACTCTATCTTCTACTGCAGAGATATCAATACACTGCATCCAAACCAAAGAAAAATATTAGGTGATCAGGGAATATTCTCCACACTTCAGTGTGCTTTCTGGCGAGAAAAAAGTCTTGCAGGCTTTATTGGTTTTGATGAGTGTACAGGCTTACGCCTCTGGACAAAAGAGGAAGTGGATATCTTATCCCTGATTTCCCAAATGGTGGCTATTTTCCTGCAAAAACGCAGAATGATGGATTGGAACAGTGAAATGGAGCTGCAGCTGCATACGGTATTGGATTCCGATGATTCCTGCATCTATGTCATTGAACAGGACACTTTTGAATTACTTTATCTCAGTCAAAAAACCAAGGATTTAAAACCTAAAGTGCAGTTGGGAGAGCTCTGTTATAAAGCATTATATGAAAAAGAAAGCCCCTGTGATTTCTGTCCCCTTTTACATGGAGGAACCGGAGAATTCTGTCTCACTGAATTCAATATCAAGTCAAAAATACATGCTTCCTCCATGAAATGGCTCGGAAATGACGCGTACCTTGTGTCTTTTCGTACGGATTCCGGCACGACAGCTATTCCAAAGGAATACGATTCTTCTGTTGCGACCGAAAAAAATCTGGCTGACTGCCTTCAGTGGCTGGCCTCAGCGGAATATCAGGACGATGCCATTGAATACGTCCTTCGTATCGTGCAGAATTATTATCAGTCAGAGCGTGTGTACATCATTGAAGTAGATCTAAAACAGGGCATCGCCAGCAATACCTATGAGATCTGTGCAGAAGGTGTCCCCCCGCAGAAAGACCTGCTACAGAATCTTCCCCTTGAAACAATTTCCTTCTGGATGGAACAATTTGCAGCCAGGGGCTATATCAAGATCAATGATATCGAAGAACTGGGGGCTGACCGGCAGTTGGAATATGACATACTGAAAAAGCAAAAAATCAGCAGTCTTATGGCCATTCCCCTTTCCGGACAGGGAGGAATCATCGGATTTCTCGGAGTGGATGACCCCAGACAGAACAAAAAAAATTTTCATTATCTCAAAGGACTTTCCTATTTCCTCGAAAGCGAACTTGCAAAGAACACACTGAAAAAGAATCTGGAGCTTATGAGCTATCAGGATGCCATGACAGAACTGGAAAACCGGAACAGCTTTATGAATTACTGCGATGACTTTACAAAACGGATGCCGCCTTCCGCAGGTGTCATATTCATGGACATTAATGGCCTGAAGCGGTATAACGATACAAAGGGACATGTATATGGCGATATGATCGTCACCCATGTTTCCGACATGATAAAAAAATTCTTTCCGGATGCCAGAAAATTCCGGCTCAGTGGAGATGAATTTCTCATTGTATCGGAAACTCTGACATATGAAAAATTCATGGCACAGGTCAGCGGTCTGGAAGAGTCCTTGTCGGAAAACGGTCTTTGTATCATTTCCATGGGAGCAACATGGAATGATATATATACCGACTTAAATGAATCCATGAATAAGGCAGATCGGTTAATGTACCTGAAAAAGCAGGAATATTACCGGGAATCCAAGGACCTTGTATCGGAAAAAGCCCCCTTGCTGCAGGAACTGACAAATGCAATCCTCAACAAGAAATATCTGGTTTTTCTGCAGCCCAAAATAAATTTAAATAAAAACTGTATAGACAGTGCCGAGGTTCTTGTCCGATACAGAGAAAAGGATGGTTCCATCTCACTCCCCTATAAGTTCATTCCCGTGCTGGAAAGTGAAGGACTTATTTCCAATATCGACTTTTTTGTTCTGGAAGAGGTATGCAGACTGCTGACAAGCTGGAAAGGTACCAAATACTCTCATATCCGTCTGGCACTTAACTTTTCAAGGATCACCTTGTTTGACGACCACTTTTTTACCCGGTTCCGGGATATCTTCAAGCGTTACGACCTGAATCCGGAGCAGATTGAGATAGAGATAACGGAAACCCAGGAAACTCTGAATAAAAAGCAGATGGCCCTGCTTCTGGAGCAGCTGAAAAGCCATGGATTTGGTATTGTTCTCGATGATTTCGGCGTTGATTATTCCTCCTATGAATTTTTGATGATGACCAGCTTTGACCTTCTGAAGATAGACAGAAGTATTGTCCAGAGATATGAAGGTTCCGAAAAAGGAAAAATTTTAATGAGACATATCGTAGAAATGTGCCATGACATTGGGATCAAATGCTGTGCGGAAGGTGTGGAGAACAAAGAACAGTACAGTTTTATAAAAGATATCGGATGTGACTACATCCAGGGATATCTGATCGGAAAACCAATGCCTCCGGAAAAATTCAAGCTGCTGGTATAAATATATGACTCTGCGCCTAAAAAAGCGGTATGCTTCCTATCGGAAACATACCGCTTTTTATTGCCCTGCTATAAGTGTATACCGGATTCTTCTATTCAACCCATTTATGTAACACTTCAAGAAGACGCTTTATCTCTATGGGTTTTGCCAGATGGTCATTCATTCCAATACTGCGGGCTTTTGCCGCATCTGATGTAAAAGCGTTGGCAGTCAGTGCAATGATGGGAATCGTCTGCGCATCACTTCTTTCCAGCCTCCTGATCGCAGTTGTGGCATCATATCCATTCATGACAGGCATCTGTATATCCATCAGGATTGCACAGTATTCCCCGGGCAAGGAGGCTTCAAAGGTTTCCTTCGCCAGCAACCCGTTTTCTACGGAATCTACCATTATACGATGCATCCGCAGCAACTCTTCCACAATCTCCCTGTTTATATCATTATCTTCTGCCAAAAGCACTTTCTTACCGAATAGATTCGTAGTTTTTTCATTTATCCCGGTTTCCGTATCTGCTCCTTTATTTACAGGCAGAAACATCCGGAGAATCTGTAAAAGTCTTGATTTGAACAGTGGTTTAGTAATAAAAGCATTGGCACCTGACCGTAAGTCTTCCTCTTCTGCTGCGGAACTATCATAGGAAGATGCGATCATTACAGGTGTATCTTTCCCAAGCTTTTCACGGATTCCTGTTATTGCCTGCGTACCAAACTTGTCCATATCCAAAATAACGGCAAAATAATCCTTTCCTTCCTGATGAGCAGATGAAATATGGTGTACTGCCTCTTCCACAGACAGGGCATGATCCCCCAAAATCCCAAGCTCCTCCAGCAGTAAACCGGCATTCTCACAGGCAGCCTTGTCATCATCCACCAGCAGTACCGGACGACCGGATAGTTCACGGCCCTCTGCTTTTTCTTCCTCACATATCTCCAGAGGTACGGAAACAGTAAAGACACTCCCCTTACCTTCCTCGCTCATCACATCAATCGTGCCATTCATCATACGAACAATATTCTCCGTGATTGCCATTCCCAGACCTGTCCCCTGTATCCGGCTGATCTCGGACGCATCTGCGCGTGAAAACGCATCAAATATATGAGGCAGGAAATCTTCTGATATTCCAATCCCGTTATCTGTACAGATAAACTCAAACCGGCGTTTATTTGGGAACAGAGAATGCCATTCATTGATTCTCAGGTTGATGGAACCGCCTTTTCGAGTGTATTTTATGGCATTTGAGAGCAGGTTCATCAGTACCTGGCACAGACGGTCCCCATCTGTGATCACATTCTCATGGCACACCCGTCCGATGCGCATCTGGAATACCTGTTGTTTCTCATCCACAAGCGGGCGGCACATGACCATGATTTTCTGCAGCATATCCGGTAGATTCACCTTTGACCGTGTGAGGCTGACCTTACCGCTCTCAATTTTCGACATATCCAGCACATCATTTATGAGGCTGAGCAAATGCCGGCTTGAGGTGTTTATCTTATCTAAACAGTTTCCTACTTTTTCCGGAGATTCCAGATTTGCCTGTGCGATTGCTGTCATGCCCATGATCGCATTCATTGGAGTCCGAATGTCATGGGACATGGACGACAGGAAATTGGTCTTAGCTGCATTTGCTACCCGGGCAGCCTGATACGCCTCCTCCAGCGCACAGCGCTGCTTCTCCTGTAATTCCCGCTCTTTTGTAATATCAATGCCAACACTGTAATAAGATTCAATATCATCCCAACTGTTTTCAGCGCCAACATAACAAAAAGTCATTGTCAGTATTTTCTGCGTACCATCGTGAGTGATAATACGGCCTTCTGCAGCAGTGGGCATTCCAGTCTCCTTTGAAAGTCTCATGATCTTGGAAACCCTGTTCCTGTCATCTTGGTGCAGATAGGAACACCTGGAATGCAGTTCCTTTTCAAACTGTTCTTTTGTATAGCCGATCATATGGAGGAAATCACCGCCATACCAGATAGCTGTCTTCCCGTCCCTGGCATCCACCCTTACAAATCCTCCGGGGACTGTCCTTAGGATAGCTTCCCTTTCCCGGTCCATCTTTTGCAGTTTGTACTCCGAACTGTAATTGTCAATGGAGAGTTCCAGCCGGCATCTTCTGCCTTCCCAGTTGATGACACGGTCCTTAAGCATATAAGAACGCCTCAGAAACGGATTATAGAACTCCCATTCATAAAACTTATCCCGTTTTAAACAATTGTTATTACAAAATGGACACGGTGTGGTCCTGTTCTGGATGACCTCATAACATTTACGTCCTACAGCCTTCTCAATCGGAAGCTGCAGAGATTCGCTGGATGTCCTGTTTATATAAAGCAGCTCATAACTCTCCATATCAGCCACATAAGCATTTCCGGAATACTCATCTAATACCCATTTAAAGTATCCTGCTGCCTCCTTCAAACGTTTGTTTTCCTCTGCCATACGCAGGGAATCACTGTCAATTTCACTGCAATATGCACAGCAGTGTTCTGTGTCTATGGCAGCAGTGCTGCCTGTGACCTGCAGCTCCGGTTTATTCTGGCTCATGGTTGTTCTCCTTAATAGTAAATTATCTTATGCAGTACCGGGCGGTTATATCTGTGTTGTGTAATTCAAAATCGTCCTGCACAGCAGACAAATATCAATGGGCTTCGACAGATGTTCATTCATTCCCGCCTGTCTGCTCATCTTTTTATCTTCCTCGTATGCATTTGCCGTCAATGCGAAAATAGGCACACCGGAGGCATCCGGATGGTCCATGGCACGGATAGTCCTTGCAGCTTCCAGGCCGTCCATGACCGGCATACGGATATCCATCAGGATTACATCATAGTACCCCGTTTCAGAACACCTGAACTTTTCAACTGCCTCTCTGCATATCTGGCCTTATACGCGCTCCTCACCCGCTCCATGTCCTCCGGATGAACACCCGCAAACGCATCAGCGAAATACCGGCTCTCCAGTTTTGCTTCCTCCTCATTTGGAACACTGGAGTTAACTGCAGTCCGCTCGACCCTAAGCATGCGGTATTGCCCCAGATTCCCATAGACAGGGAGCAGTTTATCATAAGAAGGCATTTTAAACACCACAACACCGGTGGATATCTGATCCAAGATCACATTTGCAGTATCCGCATTTAACCCGGACTGCAAAAGTGAGCCTTCCAGCCGCTTCTGATCCTCCATCAACCATACGTCCTGTCTCGATTTATAAAAAATACAGACAGGGCGCGTGACATATAAGTCATAGCGCTGTACATAGAAGGATTCTCCTTCCACGGTTCTCCTTCCCTGCCAAAATCACAAATTCCCATATACCCAGTCAGTTCCCCCTGACGCCCGACGGAACACTGAAGTACAGAAGAAACACCGGATTGTATAAAGATTGATTTCATTGCCGGGGGAAAACTGTTTACCTCAGTAACAAACCCCGGTTCCTGTTCCCCGGCTGCCTGTATGGGTTTCCAGGGTTTTCCTTCCAATTGTGTCAGCCCTGTACAGACACAAGTCTTAGTCCTCTCAAATACCGTTTCGATTCTCTTCCCGTCACCCGAAACGACGATCAGATAAGCCATATCTGCCGGGGCGAAATCAGCCAGCAGCTCCAGAACATATCCCAAAGCCCGTTCTGTTTTATGGTTCTCGTACAGTATATCCAATACACTGCTCATGAATTGTTCTAACTTCTGGCTCATATCATTCTCTCCGCTTTTCCTGTCTGAAGGCAATCAGACTTGAATTCATTTGGCTCTTCTTTGTTCACATTCATAATAATTAATTTTATTATAGCAAACAAGACTTGAAATAGCAAGAATTTACAGCACCTCCATCCTTCTATATTCGATGACATATCACAGTCCATAAACAGAAGAATCCGCTGCCGGCATCGGTATTTTATTCTGTTGCTATTTTTATATTCTTTTGCTATACTTATAGCATTCCATAATAATTATGTATGTGAGCAAAGATATTCGATTTTATCTACGAAGGGTGACCATGATATGGATAAGAAAACAAAAAACAAAAAAAGCACATCCCGTTCGCCGCAGATGTCGGAATGCCCTGCCGGTTTGGAATTAATAAAAACCGGTGTAATTGGCTGTCTGCCGGATGAACCTCTTACGATTCTCTGGGCAAACACCGGCTTTTACCTCCTTGCAGGATATACTGCTAAAGATTTTTATAAACGGTTTCAAAGTCTTGAGGAGTATTATAATCAGCTGCCTGATGATTATGCAGCTATCCGTCAGGCGGTTATGGAGGCGGATTCCGATATAGAATTGACTATCCGGCTGCCACGGCAGACAGACGGCTTTTCCTGGGTTCATCTCCTGGGTACTATAACTATAAATCCGACAGATAAAAGGCGGATAGTCCAACTGGAATTTACCAATGTCAGCAAACTGGCCGCTGAAAAAGAGGAGCAGGTCAGACTGTGCGAAGAACAGCAGCTCTGCTTCCGCTCCGTACTGGATACATACGAAGGCTGCGCCTATATCAGCGATATGGATACTTATGAACTTCTGTACGTAAACCAGACCTCCTGCGGGCTTCTTGGCGCGCCGTCTTCTAAAGTAGTTGGCCAGAAATGCTATGAGATGATTCAGGGACGGACCAGTCCCTGCCCTTTCTGCACCAATGATAAATTGTGTAGGGAAGAATTCTACAGATGGGAATTTTTCAATCCGTCTCTTGAGCGGACATTTATGATCAGAGACCTGGAGATCAATTGGGAAGGACACCGTGCAAGACTGGAACTCTCCCATGATACCTTCAGTGCGGAATACAAACTGGCAAAAAAGGATCAGGAGCGGGATGCACTTCTCAGCAGTATTCATGGTGGATTTGCCCGGGTAGATGCCAGAGATATGCGGACAGTTCTTTGGTATGGCGGCAGCTTTCTGGACCTGATCGGCTATACAAAAGAACAATTTGAACAGGAACTGCATTCCCAATGCACCTATGTACATCCAGATGACATTGGACTAATGACCAATATCATGGAACAGTCAATGGTGACCGGCAATCCCACAGCAGCGGAGGGGCGTATCGTCACCCGAGACGGAACGCTTAAGATATTGGCACTCACCTTCAGTTTTGTCAGTGCCAAGGACAGTTGGGACGGTATTCCTTCCTATTACAGCGCCGGCCTTGATGTAACCATAGAACGCATGGAACAGGTACGGCAGAGACAGGCGCTTGAAGACGCCTGTAAAACAGCCCAGCTCGCCAATGAAGCCAAAACCAGTTTCCTCTCCTCCATGTCCCATGATATCCGGACACCAATGAATGCCATCATCGGAATGTCAGTCATTGCACAGGCAAATCTCAATTTCCCGGAAAAAATAAAGGACTGCCTTGATAAAATCAACACAGCCAGCAGGCATTTGTTAAACCTGATCAACGAGGTTTTAGATATGTCCAAAATCGAAAGCGGAAAAATTGATTTGGTATACGAAGAAGTTGCCCTTCCGGATTTAATTGAAGATGTGATGAATGTATTTCGTCCCCTGACAGAGGAAAAACAGCAGACGCTCCATGTGAGCGCCAACCGTGTCCGCCATGAAAAGGTGCTGACTGACTGCGGACGCCTGCAGCAGGTACTCGTCAATCTGCTTTCCAATGCTGTCAAATATACACCAAAAGGCGGTGCCATTGGACTGCAGATCCAGGAAAGCCCCTCCTTTGCCAAAGGGAAAGGGCAGTATTCTTTCATTGTGAGCGACTCCGGAATCGGAATGTATGAGGATTTTATCCCTCATCTCTTTGAACCTTTTTCCAGGGCAGATGATTCCAGAATACATAATATCCAAGGCACAGGGCTTGGCATGGCGATCACGCAAAACATAGTCCGCATGATGAACGGTACAATTGAAGTCAAGAGCACTCCGGAAAAAGGCAGCCAGTTTGTTGTTACCATCACTTTTGATTTATGTGTGGAGACAGAAACGGAGTCAGCCGACCTTGCCGGACTTCCGGTTCTGGTGGTGGATGATGACCAGATCATATGTGAAAGTGTTTCTGAAATCCTGAATGAGCTGGGAATGCAGTGCATCTGGGTGCTGTCCGGCAGGGAGGCGGTAAATCGTATTGCAGCCGCACATGAAGCATCAAATGATTTCTTTGCCGTGATTCTGGACTGGATCATGCCGGATATCAGCGGACTGGAGACATTAAATCTGATTCGTAAGAAGGTTGGAAGAGCTACACCTGTTATCATTATTTCTGCTTATGACTTCTCCGAGATTGAAGATAAATTCCGGCTGGCCGGTGCAGACGCTTTCATCACAAAGCCACTGTTCAAATCTAAAATGGTACATACCTTCCGAAAATTCTGCAGAATTGACCGTTCTGATATCCGGACAACCCGACCTGAAAAGTTTGCTTTTGTCTTAGAAGGCAAGAAGCTGCTGCTGGCAGAAGATAATGAACTTAACCGCGAAATTGCCATCGAACTGCTGGAAATGCACGGCCTTTTCGTGGAAACGGCTGAAAACGGACTGATCGCAGTCAATAAATTTAAGGCATCCGCTCCCGGTGAGTATGCCGGCATACTGATGGATATCCAAATGCCGGTGATGGACGGATACGAAGCAGCAAAAACAATCCGAAGTTTGGAACGGGAAGATGCACATGTCATCCCTATCCTCGCCCTGACAGCCAATGCATTTGCGTCTGATATCGGAAAGGCCAATAGTGCCGGAATGAATGATCATATCGCAAAGCCCATTGATATCGGGGTATTTATGGAAACTCTACAGCGGTGGATTGGGTAATAAAATAGCCTGGAACACAAAAACTGTGTTCCAGGACTTTCTGCACGCGGACTTAATTTGATTGTTTTTTCTCATCTGTTTTCAGGCAAATTTCAAATCGTGTGCCCTTTCCGGCCTGACTTTCCACGCTGATCTCTCCTTCATGTTTATCCAATATCATCTTCACCACAGCCAACCCAAGGCCGGAACCCGGTATTTTTTGGGAACGCGACTGATCCGCCCGGAAGAAGGGTTCAAATATATGTCCTACAGCTTCTGCTTCTATCCCAATCCCATTATCTGTAATCTGAACCATAACATGCTCTTTATCCGGTTTTATTGCTATACGGACCTGTCCGCCCACACGATTATATTTAATGGCGTTTTCAATCAGATTATAAAACGCGCGGTAGAGAAGACTGGGATTTCCATTCACCTCTGCTTCCTCACAAAAAACAGACATTTCCACCTGTGCACTTTTCGCTTTGCCTGAAAGCTCCTGCACCGCCTGTCTGATAAGCGCAGATACTTCTACTTTCTGATCTGTCTCTACTGAAGCGAGATTGGCGAGGGACAGAAGTCCCTCCACGGTCTTGATGATACGCTCCAGGGATTTTCCTGTGTCTTCCATAAATTCCTGATAATCTGCAGTTTCCGGGTGGGGATTCATCTCCAGTACCTGCAGGGAGGATTTGATAACAGCCAGCGGAGTTTTCAGTTCATGTGCGGCATTGGCTGCAAAGCTTTTCTGGATCAGAAAGGCTTCTTCCAGACGGTCCAGCATGCCATTGAAGGATTCCGTCAACACAAGCACTTCTCCCTGTGCCCCGCCCGGTTCTACCCTTCGGTTCAGGTTCTGTTCATCCACCGCCTCAACAGAATCTGTCAGTTTTTTCAGCGGACGCAGCATTCTCCCCACCGCCCGGTATGTCAGTCCGATGGCTAACAACCCTATGATGACCATTGCCAGCACAGACTGTTTGGAGAATCTCATGGCGGCATTCTGATAGGTAACTGCCGGATCGATCGCAGGCGGAAGTGTCCCTTCGGGAAGGGCAGTGTCATATTCAACCATTCCCTCTTCCAGCAAAGACGCATAATCGCCGTAATAATTATGGGCAGACAAAAGAGAATTACCTGTCAATATCAGACAGGCAAGCAGCAGGATCAAACCCACAATCGCTGTAATCTGGAGCTGAAGGGTATTTCTCCTTTTCATACCTCTCTTCCTGCTTTCCTTTTTCATGGCCGCACCTCCTTCGGGCACTCCAGGCGGTATCCATGCCCCCGCTGATTTACGATATATCCCTCAGCACCGGCTGCATCTAATTTTTTCCTCAGTGAATGGATATGAAACCGGAAAGAATTGGAAAATAAATCCGCCTCACTGTCCCACGCATGTTCGATCAGTTCCTCCGCGCTAACCATTTTCCCGGCATGGACCATCAGATACTCCAAAAGCGCATACTCCTTCCGGGTCAGCTCTATCTCCTGTCCGCAGCAAATGCTCTTCTTTGCCGCTGTATCGATCTGCAGGCAGCCGCAGACAAGCTTTGTATTCCTTGTTGTAAAGTTTCGGCGCAGCAGACTGCGGATACGCGCCTCCAGTTCCCTGAATTCAAAGGGCTTTGTCAGATAATCATTGCTGCCGCTGTCCAGTCCGCTGACCTTATCCTCCAGAGAATTTCTTGCGGACAGGATCAGCACCCGAAATTCTTCATCCTGCCTGCGGATACGCCGGAGCACTTCCATTCCGTCCACTTTCGGGAGGTTCAGGTCTAAGATCATAAGGTCGTATTCATTCAGCTCATAAAGGTAAAGCGCCTCCTCTCCGTCGTAAGCGCAGTCAACCGCGTAGCCGAGCATTCCCAGCCCTTTTGCAATGGTCTTAGACAGCATTTCCTCATCTTCTACCAATAATAATTTCATCCCTGTTTCCCTCCCATATATGATTCTAAGTGTATCCGATACTGCCCTGTCTGTCAATAAACGGACTGCCGCGGGGCATCGCTGTTCTAACCCCCTTCCCTGAACAGTGACACCCCTTGTCGGCCAAGAGCTGCCGCCGGCCAGGGGAAAATACAACTATACAGCCGGAGGCCGGGATTTTTCATGCACAGCAGAATTACCAGATTGTAATTCTGTCTTCCGGTGCAACATACATTCCGTCCCCTTCCCGGATGCCATAGGTATCATAGAATTCCTGGAAATTTGAGAGTACCATATTGCAGCGGAGATTATTCGGTGCATGGATATCACTCTGGGCAAGTTCTTCCAGTGTGCTGTAATCTGCCACTCGCAGCCACTGATTCGCGTAGCTTCTGAAAAATGCGTCATAATCCGGATTTTCCATTTTAGACAGAACATCAAGTCCGCAGGCGATTCCGCCGATATCCGCTATATTTTCACTTAAAGTGGCTTTACCGTCTGCGCGGATTCCGGGAGCTGCTTCCCGCCCGTCATAGAAATTTTCTACTTTTTTACAGAGTTCTCTGAAGTGCTCATAGTCTGTTTTCTCCCACCAGTCGGTTACATTGCCCTCTGCATCATATTGTGCCCCGCCATCATCAAACATATGGGTGATCTCATGTGCGATTGTACTTCCGATTGCTGCCAGATTCGCTTCAAAAGATCCATTTCTGTCATAGAAAGGCGCCTGAAGGATTCCTGCCGGGAAGATGATTGTATTGGTATTCCGGCTGGCTGCCGCATTCACGGTATACGCTGCCAATGGAAATCTCCGTGGGTCAACCGGATTTTCCAGTTCCTCGAGCTGTTTTTTCCATCTCCCCGCCTCTGAAGCCGCTGCATTTTCAAAAAAGCTGCCGCCGTCTGCCGCACCTTTGATATCTGCAGGATTAAAATCCCATTGGTCAGGAAATCCAATCAGTACGGTAAGAGATTCCAGTTTCTTTAAGGCCTCTTTCTTTGTGGTCTCTTCCATCCAGTCCAGCCGGCTGATGCGCTCCTTAAAGGTTTCAATCAACATATTTACCATCTTCTCAACCTCAGCTTTGGACTCCTCCGGAAAATATCTCTCTGTATACAATTCACCCAATTCCTCCGATAGGTAATTCTGGACGGCCAGATCTGCCGTAGGAACACCTGCTGTGCCAAAACGCTCCGCCAAATCCGTGCTTAAGAAGGAACTGTATGATGTGAGCAGTGTTATTTTTTCTATAGCTTTAAAAAGTTCCAGATTATCCGCTGTATACCACTTCGTGAGGGCTTCGAACTGTTTATCATCGAATACCTGCATTTTGATATTTTCGTTTAGTCCAATCGCTTTCAGCATTTCAGAAGGTTTTGCCTGGGGCATCATCTCATCCAATGTTTCCAGGGTATAATACTTCTGTTCTTTTATTTTTCCGGAGTCATCCTGCTCTGTCATATTTTCAGAGAGCACTTTTTCCAGTTTCAGAATTGTATCTGCGTGGTTCTCTGCCTCTTCCCGGCTTTCTCCCACTGTCAGAAGCTGTTCTTTTAGTGTAGTGTGGTATTCCTGATATGCCTCACCATCCGGATTCTCATAATCAGCCGCAGCCAGACCCGGAACCTGTGTCATCAGCAGAAGCACCTTTCTGGTGCTGTCTTTTGTATCGGTAACGGGGATTCCCGGCAGCAGTCCATTTGCGGAAATACCAAGTTCATTCACTGCCTGAGCGATCGCAGCATTCAGTTCGGAAAAAGAGCCTGCCTGTTCCACTGCATCCAGGTATTTCTGTAAAGGTTCCATTCCCATCTGATCACGCGCTTCTGTATTCTCAAAATTCTGGTAAAGATCACGAATCTTCTGTTCAGAACTTCCCTGGGGATACTCCCTGCCGCTGTTTACGATTTCAAGGATCAGAGTCTTTAATTGCTCGTCTGTATTGGCTATCACGGAGGCGGAGCCGCCGGCTGAATCCTCCCCCTCCGGTATTTCAAGGGTGTTCAGCAGTTGTCTGTTAACTGTGGAATAGAAATCGTCTTTTAATTCCGTTCCGTTATATACAAAATAACGTACCGCAATGGTCCGTGCGTCCTTCATAGTTACAGGCTCATCCAAGATATTCACTTCCTCTGTACTGTCGGATGCCTCTTCGCTTTTGCTGCCCTGCAGGTCAGATGCCGCCAGCAATCCTGCTTCAGACAGATTCTTCAGTTCCTCTGCCGCCCATTCCGGAACTTCAGCCAGATCCGGCGCAGGAGCCGCGATCCGTTTCGCATACCCTTCCGGTGCGGAGAGACTGCCAAAGGCACGGCTGGCTATCACAAGCATCTGCAGCCGTGTTGCTTTTTCTGACTCCTTAAAGCCCTCCAGAATTTGTGTGTGGTTGGCAGAAGCCTGATATTTCTCTGCCACATCCCTAAAATAATCGGCAAGCTCTCCTGCCGTTGCATTTTCTTTTGCATTCTCTTGGGAAACGCTCTCTGATTCCGGGGTCTTTCCCGCATTTTTATCAGCTATGGGAGCGCTGCATCCGGCCAAAGCAGTCATGATTAAAACGATGGCTAATAATTTTTTGACGTTTTTATTTTTCATGGTGATCCTCCTGTTTTTTATATCCCTGTGGATGACGATTGACGTCCGGGTTACTGAGGAAATCATAGCATTTGTTTTGTTAGATTATTGTTAGATTTATGGCTGAAATGAGGGCTGCTGCACCGATTCCGTGCAGCAGCCCCAGATTCCGGCTCAATAAGCGGCAAGCCGGCTCAATAATTCATTTGTCTTGTATTCTCACACACTCATTTTCTCCCAGGCAGCCGGGCAGGAACAGCCGACGCGGCTGACTTTGCTATTTTTCCTGTGTGTCTGCCTCGTTCGCTTCGCTGTCCTCCGCTCCCGCATAACCACACTTTTCATATAAGTCGTGGGGAACATAGCTGATCGCCAGTTGTTCCTCTTCCGATAGTTTATTATAATTCTCAAGCCATTTAATCGTCTCTTCGGAAAGCCCGTCCTTATCTATCCATTTATCTCCGAATTGGATCACATCTGCATTATCACCGGAAGGCGAAGATACCTCTGAAGCAGCATTGGATTCTGCTGCCAAACCGGCATTTGACTCACCGGCATCTGCCCTATTATGGGCACACCCGGCGAGAACGATAGATACTATTAATACCATCCCAGATAAAAAACCTGTCCTCTTCATATAAAGCACCATCCTTTCATCATCTGTCGTTTTTAATAACAACCGCCGGGTTTCACAAAAATATTGCTCCTCTAAGCTCTTTAAGTATATTATAGCCTGATTTCAAATTGAAATCAATGCTGTGCAAAATATATAAAAACCAGCAAAAGCACAGTAATCCTGCACTTTTGCCGGTTCTATTTTCTCCTAAAAACTTACTTACCCGATAAACATAGTACCTGCACGGCACGATTAGTTCCAACAAAAACAAACTTTGCCAAAAGTATCAGACAGAAAGAATTGTTCCATAGTAATCCCATTATCCTCGATGAGATATCCAATTACTTCCTGTGTGGTGTACTCAATCATTTCCTGCTGCTGATTTGTCATGCATCACACCTACTTTCTTTAAATACTGCAGTGCTTTCTCAGTATGGAACGTATATTGATTTGTTAATTTTCCAAAATCAAACTCTTTCTTAAGATATTCTGTATCTATCGTCCCCCGGCTAAATTGCCGAATTAAGAGACCTACCGTATCATTTGCCACAGGGCCGGCTACAATATCATATTTAAAGTCAAGATTACAATCCAATATAGAAGGACAAAAAATACACGTGTTTATGCTTTTCGATTTGAGCTTTTCTTGTCTACGCCGCACCGCATTGACAAAAGGGGGTTAAAATGGGGTATAATAGTTTTTATAAACGGAGGCAGGATGGATGCAGGATGATAAGATTTTGAATCAAATAACAGAACTGACAGCAAAAATCAATAAGCTGCCGAAAGGATATATTTCGAAGAAATCCATTAACGGAAATCTGTATTATTATCAATGGTCGGAGAAAGGTCAAAAACAGAGCAAGTATCTGAAAGACGATGAGATTGAAGCACTTTCCGAACAAATCAATCTGCGGAAAGAATTACAGGAACAGCTTCGAAGTCTGCGTCGGACTCCAAAAGCCACTAAAAGCAGCGGCAATGAAACGAAAATACAAAACGAGGTGGCAAAAATGAAATGTACCTTAATGCATAAACGGACGGCCGTTGCCGATATCGAGCTTGATGACGCCACCGGCTTTATACAAAAAATCAATACTGTGTATGCTCCGGCGCATCTACCTGTAGGAGTTCCTGTGCGCCGAGATGCTGCAGATCGTGCGGCGTTAAACGAATGGTGGACGGACCGCTCTATCCCGGCAAGCCATTCCGGTATCCGTGAAGCACTTGAAACGCTGGAACTATCCAACACAAAAATGCTTCTTGTTCGCTGCTACGGACTGAGTCTTTCCGATCAGTACTGGATTTGTCCCGAAGGCTCCGGTCTCACATGGGATAAGGTCTATTTTTTTGATAACGACTTCTCGGATGACATTGGAGACGTGCTGTTCGGAACGAATAAAAAGATAAATGTTTTGGATTTCAGTTCCCCCGATAACACCACGGACGGTAATCTGAAGAAAAGATGGAAGATCATCGACGGCAAACGCTGCCTTGTAAAAGGCGGTTCCAATCCATTCCGTCAGCAGCCCTTTAACGAAGTGATTGCTGCCGGAATCATGGAACGGCTTGGAATTCCTCATGTGCCGTATGCTGTCACATGGAATAAAGATGCGCCTTACTGCGTCTGCGAAGACTTTGTCGCAGATAATACAGAGCTTATCCCCGCATGGCACATCATGCAGACACGAAAAAAGGACAACAGCACCTCTGTATATCAGCACTTTTTAAACTGCTGTGAATCGCTCGGTGTAAAGGATGTTGTTCCTTTTCTTGACCGCATGATTGTACTCGATTATATCATCGCCAACGAAGACCGCCATTTGAACAACTTCGGGCTGCTCCGCAACGCGGAAACGCTGGAATGGATCGGCATGGCTCCGATTTACGACAGCGGTTCCTCCCTCGGCTATGATAAGGTCGCCGGACAGATCCGCACGGAACGCGATGTGGAATGCAAGCCGTTCAAAAAGCATCATGCCGAGCAGCTTAAGCTGGTATCTGACTTTAGCTGGATTGACTTAGAACGTCTTTCCGATGTCGAAGAACTGATTACAAATACCCTGTCTGCGGAAGGCGCAAAGGAATATATGGACGATAACCGGATCAAAGCCATGGTGGAAACTGCCAACCGGCGAATCCAGAACCTGATGCAGCTATCTATGACGCAGGCACCGGTACAGACGAATTCCACCGAAGATGATGTGGAAGAAAACATCGCACAGGATTATTCTCAGAAGATGCCCCTGTAACCCTATATAAAAACAGAATAAAATACCAATCAGTCGTTTTGAGTTTGCAGGACGGCTGATTTTTTATATCTTATCCTCCTTAAAACGACGATTATCTTCCAGTAGCTCATCAAATGTAACAGGAGTGATATGAATATGACCATGTATCATGTATGACTTTTTAGCATATTTCAAAATGTGTATCTGCAGTAAAATAAATCAAATCACCGCCTCCCTTTCCGATTATTCAGATTGTATGTTTCATATGGAATTTGCAACTATTTCTACTTGTTTTCCACTAAAGGCAACCTATAATTGACTATTAGCCTGTGCATCCCTTTTTGCAGCCTTTCTATTGCACCATACAATCTCTCAACGCATTCCGGATTTTTTCATCTTCCCCACTTCCGTTCGTGGGCAGCCGCAAAAACCGAATTCCATATTTTCGGAGAACATTATCCTTCAGCTCATCCCTTGCTAACTGTTCCGGTTTATTTTCATGGAACGCAAAGCCATCCACTTCAATGACGAGAACACAAGCCTTATCTTGCTTATAAAACACTACAAAGTCCAGTGATGCTCTGTTATTAACATATCGTAATTCCTCCGGCGTCAATAATCCTGTATCATTGAGCAGATTTCGCAGCAAAACCTGCTGTGCATAAGCGAACCGGTGAAATTCTTCCTTGCTGAGAATATCTTCTAACAACACGCGGAGGGCCTCTTCCGATTTGTATGGCGCGCTGGACTTCATTTTAGCTTTAAGCCAAAGCAGCTTACTGGAGTAATTTCGATACAACAAGTCAAAGACAGAAACAATTTGGCTTTCAATCACGTTTTCATCAAGTGTGCTGTATTGAATATACCGGATCAGGTCACCAATATCCTTTCCTTTTTTATAAAACAAGTCATGGTCTGTCACTAGAATGAACTGACGAATGGCCCTAGAAACAGCAACATTGATCATTTGAGGGTCATCCACAAAATCTAAACTGTATTCGCCCCTTGTACCGGACAGAACCGTGGACATAATCATGGTATCCTTTTCCCGCCCCTGGTATTTATGTACGGTATCGCTCTGAACGCCGCCTGAAATCAATCTCCCAGCTTCATCCGCCTGCTTTCGATACGGGGTTACAATTCCGATATTTCCCTGCTCTATTGCAAGCTCTGGGGCATCCAAAACTTCCTGAATAATGACATCAAGTTCACGCTGATTATAAGTTCCCTTTTTGTTTCCCTGGGTTACCTGGCGCATATGGTTACCCTCTGCCGTTTTATAAAGCAGCAGAGGGCACTCCGACAGACTTAGCTCTGTAAACGGTATCAGCTCACCATCATAATATTTCTGATTACAAAACTCAATAATTCTGGGATGGCAGCGATAATGCTCCCGTAATATTTCACGCGGCAGTTGATCTCCATATAGGCTTATGACCGAGGACAAAATACTGTGAGCGAAGTAATCATAAACAGAATCAGCGGCCTCCGTTTTTAGTTTAGTTTTGATTTTTTCATTGGTAATCTGGGGCAGTTGCTTTGTATCACCAACAATGATGACGTTCCGGCAGCAGGAAAGAGCCAGTACCCCCGTAATCAAATCGACCTGAGACGCTTCATCTATGATCACATAGTCCAAAAGATAGTTTTGTGGAATCGATAACCGCAGGGCATGTGTTGTACTGAGAATCACAGGGAAAGTTTTGATAAATTCCTGAAAGCGAACCTTAAAATTCTTTTTTGAGAAATTTGGCAGCTCTATATCCCTATGACTCTCATTAAGACATTTGCGAAAGAATTTCTCTGAAAGTTGCTGATGGTCATTCAGCAGATCTTCAAAGCAAGCTCCTTCCAGCTGATGATTATATTCTGTGATTTCTTTTTCTAAACTACTTATTTGCTTTTTATAAAACGCTTTCTGCAATCCCAGCAAAACAGATATCTCATGCTGCCGCAGCACTTTTTGATTCCAAATGCCATACTTAATCAGCAGCTTTAGCTTGTATAATATCTTGTCTGATTGCTGGCGCTCCTTCGCCAGGGTTGTTTCCGCAAGAAATGAAATAATTTGATCTGGGCTCGCCTTTAGAAGCGGGAGTTTTTCGATTTCTTCAACAGCCTGTCGATCATAGTAAATCTCAAAATGTTCCTGTTCAAGCCGCCAGGCCAATAATTCCTGTTTGAGTTGGGCCCGCTTTCGATCTGCTTGCAGCAAGTGATTTAATTTCACATTCATAGACGCAAGCTGCTCAATCAATGTTTCTTTCTCTTCTTCGCAATCCCATCCCTCTACCCGCGCAACAGGCATGTCAGCAAAAAATTCGTCTTGATTGTCGCGTTTTCCAAGCATAGCGGTCAGGAACCCGTATCCACCTTTAGAAAGCTTTTCAATCACGTTTTTGACCGCTTCGTTGTTATTTGATACTACACCAACGCTTTTCCCCTGAACAGCTATGAGATTAGCAATGATATTCAAAATCGTCTGCGTTTTGCCTGTGCCGGGAGGCCCTTCGATTACAGAAACAGAATGTGTAAGAGCATTCTCCAAGGCCCTTTTTTGACTCAAATTAAACCGGAACGGGAAAATAATCCCATCCATTTCAGGAGTTCTTTCTCGGATCGGCTGCCGATTCAAATAACTGCCTAAAACGCTTTCAGGATGGACGAAAGTAAGCTTATCCATTTCACGCTTTAGAAATGCGTTTTCTTCCTGCTTTTCCGACGTGTACTGAGAGATATCTTTCAAGTAGTGTAAAATATCTTCTGCATCGTTAGTGCCAGCACTGTTTTCTACTAAACAAAATGCGCTTGGAAGTACGGTTTCCGCTGTACCACGATATCCGATAATCCGAATACGCTCCCCAAAATCAAGGATAGCCTGCGGTTCAAAAACCGGCATACCGCCAGCAAAAGCAGCGCATCCGTTTAAATCAATCACCTTGGGATCCTCAAGTTTTTTAACACGGCTGCAAGAATAGGGATACACTTTATTTCCTTTGAAATAACCGATTAGCATTTTATTGTTTTTTGTATCATGTTGAAATAGGCGGATATCTTTGGTTTTATCTTCCCCATCCACCAGTATCATGGTTTCTTTCAAATCCATATGACAGTATCCTTATCCTTTAAATTATCTGCTGGAATTAATATTTGATAATGTCATAATTTTACTACATTTTCCCACTTTATTCAATGTTTAACGCTCCCATATCTTCTAGTTACAAAATAGAAAAACCAATTGTATGGTTGAAGTTCCTTAGAGGGTGATTACCAAGATAGACAACGCAAGCTGCGGTTCGAGATACAGCTAAAAGAACGGCTCAATCAGTTAGAGAATGGCACTAGAGCCCAGGTCATACCACAGGTTGATTATCTGAAAAACTTCTTCGGTCAATACAAAGCCATATCGATCGAGATTTTCCCGAATATGCTCCGGATTTCTTGACCCCGAAATGACCACAACGTTTTTTTGCAGATTCCATCTAAGAATCACCCAGGCCGAAATGACTCCATGTGCCTGTGCGATAGCCGTAATCGTTTCATCGCCTAACAGCTCCGATGTATGCTCCTTTTCCGCCAAACGGGTACCAGCCCTGCACTGTGACTCTTTTCTCCTGTATGTAGGGGATCACATCGTTTTCCTGATAATATGAATGGATTTCATTTTATCAAAAACCGCCCAGGGGCAAGGTAGTGAACAACTACCTGTGCTACCGGCTGGGTATTCCCATCCGAGAAGCATTGGTGCAGGAACGATGAGCCCGCCTAGGTTTCTTTTTTCTTGCATAACGTTATCTTTTATGATAACATTATATGTGAAAGAGGTGAGAACATGGACGAACTACGACAGCGGCAAAAAATCATTGCCCAGCTTGTAGAGGCCCGGCTGGAACAGGACATTTCTCAGGCGGAGCTTGCAAGGCGTGTGGGAACCCAGCGATCCAACATCTGCCGCCTGGAGAGCGGCGTGCAGAATCCTACGCTGGATATGATTCTGAAAATTGCGTCCGCACTGGGTAAAGATGTTTCCCTTCTTCTGGACGACAAGGAAGAGCCTATGAGTAATATTTACAGTCTCCGTATCTTCGACACGGAGCTTATGCGCTTTTCTATGGAGAAGCAGGGATTGTCCGGCCTGGTAGCTGAAATCATCTATACCAACGAGGAACAGGCACATTTACTGCCCCTGGATATGGAGCGCACCGGCGAGGGCGTCATCCGCTGGCTGGAACGGCGGGTTATTCCCAAAAACCGAGCCTTTGTGGATGAGATTTTGAAAACCCTGGGTCTGAGCCACAACGACACCAAAGGAATCATCGACGTATGCAAGGGGCTGTCACTCAATGATAGCTTCTGGCTGGTGCCGGAAGGCTTTGAAGGGAAGTTTTCCCAATATAACCTGTACGAGAACAGATTTTCCGAGATTCTGGCCCTGGTGGCCTACACCGGAGCAGGTGGAAGCCGTCAGGCACTTACCACTTCCCCGGAACTCACAACCGGCGGTATGTTGCCCAAGGCGTGGCGCTATGTGGAGCAGGACGGGATCTATCTCTACAAGGGCGGCACCACCGGTGCGTCCAACGCGGGCCGGGAACCCTACTGCGAATACTATGCTTCGCAGATTGCAAAAACCATGGGGCTGAACGCCGTCTACTACGATTTAGAGAACTGGAAAGGCATTACGGCTTCTAAGTGCGGGTTGTTTACCAACATCGACACGGCATATATCCCCATCGGGCGCATTGTGCGCACGGGAGGTATTGCCGCCTGTCTTGACTACTATAACAAGCTGGGGGCAGAGTTTTCCGAGCAGCTTTGCAGTATGTTGGTGTTTGACGCGCTGATTTACAATGAGGACAGGCATTTCGGCAACTTCGGCATCCTGCGGGATAACCGCAGCGGCAAGATCGTAGCCCCAGCCCCTATCTTTGATAATGGGCTGTCCCTGTTCTGCTATGCCGGAAAAGAGGACTATGCCCATCTGGACGAGTATGCAAAAACCCGTTCCAATCCCTATAACATTTCCTACGAGGAGGTGTGTGCGGAGGTCATGGGGACTAAGCAGAAGGAGCAGCTCAGGCGCATGATCGGTTTCCATTTCAAGCGTCACGAAAGCCTCAATCTGCCGGAGGAGCATCTGGCAGCTATTGAGAAGCACCTGGAAGGCCGGGTGAGAAAGCTCCTGGCCATTCCCACCCGCCGACGCCAAAGGCAGGAAAAGGTACGGTAAAACGGAATATCCTATTTAAGAGCGTTCTGAAAAGGGCGCTCTTTTTTGTTGCTTCTTTTTCGAATCAGAAAGGAGTGCGAGCAATGAATGGGCAGATATGCTGGTAATGCGCCATAAAAACAGCTGAGAAGTTCATGCCGTGGGTGGCGTCGGTCTATTCCGTTAAAGTTCCATTTACACGGATTTTATCCGACTCCTACGGATACTCCAAAATCAGTTTGGCGATATTTGCTGGGATCTTACTGCGGCCTTCTGCCTATCAATCTCTTTCAAATCCTCAATTGCCATTTCCACATCCATCGTGTGAAATCCCAGCCAGCAGTCATTCATGGTTTCGGCATCCGCGATTCTATAAATTTCTTTGCTCGATTCGCCAGTGTAATAATGCCAGTAGCGGTAGGTATAGCCTGCCCAATACATGACCTCGCGGGAATAAGCCATTTTTCCCCTCTCAAACTTTTGCATAAATTTGGGGTAAAACACCCTTTCACACCAATTTTCTCCCAAAAACGCCAAAAAAGCTGCTTTTGAAATCGGACGCCAAGAACCCGCAAAAGCCCAGTAACACTGCGCCTTTGCGGGTTCTTTTCTTGTCAAATATTTTACTTACCCGATAAACATAGCATCCCCAAACGAAAAGAACCGATACCTCTCCTCCACCGCTTCCTCATAAGCCCTCATAATATTCTCTTTCCCAGCCAAAGCCGAGACGAGCATCAGCAGTGTAGATTCCGGCAGATGGAAATTGGTGATCAGTCCGTCAATGATCTTAAACTGATACCCCGGATAGATAAAGATCTCTGTCCATCCGCTTTTTGCCTGAAGGTTTCCGTTCTCATCCGCAGCGGATTCCAGGGTTCTGCAGCTTGTAGTTCCCACGGAAATGATCCTGCCGCCGTTTTTCCTGGTTTCATTGATCAGTTCTGCCTGGTCTTCCTCCACCACATAGAATTCCGAATGCATATGATGCTTCTCCACATCATCTACTTTTACCGGGCGGAAAGTCCCAAGCCCTACATGCAGAGTAACATGGGCAATGTTGACGCCCATCTGCCGTATCTCCTCAAGCAGCTCCTCCGTAAAATGAAGGCCTGCGGTAGGCGCTGCGGCACTCCCTTCCTTCTTCGCGTAAACGGTCTGGTATCTGTTTTTATCCTCCAGCTTGTGGGTGATATACGGGGGAAGAGGCATCTCACCCAGCTTATCCAGGATTTCCTCAAAAATCCCTTCATAACTGAATTTGATCAGACGGTTTCCCTCCTCCACCACATCAATGACTTCCCCTGTGAGAAGTCCGTCACCGAAACGGATAACCGTGCCCGGTTTTGCCTTTTTTCCGGGCTTTACCAGTGTCTCCCACACATTGTCGCCTTTTCTTTTCAGAAGCAGTATCTCAATCCCTGCATCGGTTCCCACCTTGCTTCCGTACAGACGGGCGGGAATGACCTTCGTGTCATTGATGACAAGGCAGTCTCCCGGGTTCAGGTACCTGGTGATATGTTTAAAATCCGTATGCTCGATCTCTCCTGTTTCCCGGTCCAGATGCAGCAGCCTGGAAGCGGAACGGTCGGCAAGAGGGTCCTGCGCGATCAGTTCCTCCGGCAAATCATAATAAAAATCTGATGTCTTCATTTTTTCTCCTTTATCCCTGTCAGCCAAATACAACATCCTCTTCCAAAAGCTCTGCCCTTCCGTCTGCGACCTCCACAATATTTACGCCGCAGTTTGGCGGAACACAGCCATGCCAAAAATTTCTGATCTCCGCATCCGGATAGACATTCTGTAAAAGTGCCCGCACGGCGCATCCGTGGGACGCAATGAGCAGTGTTTTATCCTGCAGTTTTTCCCTGCATATAAGCTCCTGGAAAAAGTCCTTTGTCCTTGTGCAGATTTCCCTGATACTCTCCCCACCCTTCGGAGGCTCATACACCTCTGTATGGTGGAAAAAATTATCCAGCATATGGGCAGGCAAAAGGGCGGAATCCCGCCCTTCCCATTCGCCGAAGGAGATTTCCCGGAGACGTTCATCGTCGTATATGGGGATATTCCTTCCGGCCAGTATCAGTTCTGCAGTCATTTTAGCCCGTTTTAACGGGCTGGTAAAGCAGAGGTCAAAGGGAATTTCTTTTAAAGCCTCCCCTGTCCGCTTTGCCAGAGTAATGCCGTTTTCATTCAAATCCGTGTCAGAGGCCCCCTGAAGCCTTCTCTGGACATTCCAGGAGGTTTCCCCGTGACGGATAATATAAAGCTTCATATTACCTGCTCTCCTAAAATTTCTGCAAACCGCGCTTTGTCTTATTTACGCAGTTCTATTCCAAGGCCCTCAAGCCCGTTTAAGATTTTCTTCATGGCTGCTGTGATCTCAGCCTCCTCCAGTGTCTTATCTTTTGCACGGAAGGTTACAGAGTATGCCAGTGACTTGAATCCGTCTTTGATCTGGCTTCCCTCATAGATATCGAAGAGTTTGTAACTCTCCAGAATCTTGCCGCCGCGCTGTACAAGTACATGCTCAATCTCTCCTGCCAGTACGTGTTTCGGCACTACCATACTGATATCGCGGCTCACTGCAGGGAATTTGGCGATTCCTTCGTATTTCCTGTCAAAAGTTGCGAACTCCAGAATAGCCGGAATCTCCAGCACTGCCACATAAGCTCTCTCGCCAATGCCGTAGGTGTCCGCTACAGCCGGGTGTACCTCACCCAGATAGCCAATCACGGTTCCCTTGTAGATGATGTCAGCCTGGCGTCCGGGATGCAGGAACGGTTTGCCTGATTTCGGGTCATATTCCTCTTTCTCATGCATTCCGATCTTATCCAGGAATTCCTCCACAACACCTTTCATGGCAAAGAAGTCACCGGCACCGTACATGCCGAGAGTGAACATCATTCTCTCCTCCGGCAGATCCTTAAGGGGCAGTTCCTTCGGCAGATATACATTGCCCAGCTCATAGAGACGCACATCTTTATTTCTTCTCTTATAGTTTGTTCCCAGGGACTGGAGCATACCGTTCAGCGGTGTGGTTCTCATAATGCTGAAATCTTCGCCTAAAGGATTGGAAATGGTGATCACTTTGCGAAGCTCATCCTCTGCCGGGATCAGCAGCTTGTCAAATACCTTGGGGCTTTCAAAGGAATAGCAGTATCCCTGTGAAAATCCGTTGCACTCTGCCATATCTCTCGCAACCTGCTCAATACGCAGCTTAAACGGCAGTTTGCCCGTGGTAGCTTCTCCCTTAGGAAGTGTGGTAGGAATATTGTCGTATCCGTAGAAACGTGCCACTTCCTCCGCAATGTCCGCGGTACGGAAAATATCTGCGCGGAAAGTAGGCGCTACAATCTCATTTGTCTTCTCGTCATATGCCAGCTCCACTTTTGCAAGATAAGAGAGCATTTCCTCCCTGGAAAGTTCTGTACCCAGCAGATCGTTTATTTTCTCCGGCTCAAATGCAACACGGACCGGCTCTTTCACTTTTGCATACACATCAACCATTCCGCCCACAACTTCACCGCAGCCAAACTCTTCAATCAACTGGCAGGCTCTGTCAATGGCTGCCTGTGCATTGTTGGGATCAAGGCCCTTCTCGAATTTGCCGGAAGCATCTGTCCTGAGTCCCACTTTCTTGCTGGAAAGGCGGATATTTACACCGTCAAAGCAGGCAGCCTCAAATAATACCGTACTTACGCTGTCTGTGATCATGGAGTTCTCTCCTCCCATGATACCTGCAATTCCCACCGGCTTTCTGCCGTCGCAGATCATCAGTACGGAATCATCCAGAACACGTTCCTGTCCGTCCAGTGTCACAAACTTCTCATCCTTAGAAGCGCGGCGCACAATGATCTCCTGTCCCTCAATCGTATCCATATCGTAGGCGTGCATGGGCTGTCCGTATTCTTCCATCACATAGTTGGTGATATCCACCAGATTGTTGATCGGACGGATACCGTTTGCCGCCAGGCAGCGCTGCATCCATTTTGGTGAAGGGCCGATCTTAACATTCTTTACCACCCTTGCGCAGTAACGCGGGCACAGATCCTTATCTTCCACGGTCACCTTGATGTAATCATGGGCGTCCTCCTGATTTCCTTTTACTTCCACTGCCGGAGGAATGAATTTCTTATTGAAAGTTGCTGCTGCCTCCCTTGCAATACCGATCACACTGTAACAGTCCACACGGTTTGAAGTGATCTCATATTCAAATACCACGTCATCCAGACCCAGCGCGTGAATAGCGCTCTCACCGACCACAGCGTCCTCCGGGAAAATGTAAATACCGTATTCCGGAGCTTCCGGATAAAATTCCCTGGTGGAACCCAGCTCCTCAATGGAGCACATCATGCCGCAGGACTCAATGCCGCGCAGTTTCCCTTTTTTGATCAAAACACCGCCCGGTGTCTTTTTGCCGTCGTGACCGCCTGCGACACGGCCTCCGTCCAGAACGACAGGAACCTTGTCACCCTCTTTTACATTCGGCGCACCGGTCACGATCTGAACCGTCTCTGTTCCCACATTGACCTGGCAGATGATCAGCTTGTCCGCGTCCGGATGGCGTTCGATCTTCTCAATCTGTCCGATGACGATTTTATCCAAATCCGCATCCAGCTTCTCAAAGCCTTCCACTTTGGTTCCGGATAAGGTCATTGCATCTGTATATTCCTGTGCCGTAACGTCCAGATCCGGCACATACATTTTAATCCATGATAAAGATGTATTCATTGTTGTTCTCCTCTATAATTAATATTCTGCCTCAGGATTTCCCGACGAGTCATTTCTCTTTGATCAGAACTGTTTCAGGAATCTGGTGTCGTTTTCGTACAGAAGTCTCATATCATCAATCTCATATTTCAGCAGTGCAATACGCTCCAGTCCCACACCAAAGGCGAAGCCTGTGTATTCTTCCGGGTCAATGCCGCACATTTCAAGAACATGAGGATGTACCATGCCGCAGCCCAGAATCTCGATCCAGCCGGAGCCTTTACAGAAACGGCAGCCTTTGCCTCCGCATTTGAAGCAGGAGACATCCACCTCTGCGCTCGGCTCTGTGAACGGGAAATGATGGGGACGGAATTTTGTCTTTGTCTCCGGTCCGAACAGCTCTTTTGCAAATTCTTCCAGCGTTCCTTTTAAGTCTGCAAAGGTAATGTGTTTGTCAATGACAAGTCCTTCAATCTGGTGGAAGGAAGGAGAATGGGTTGCATCCACCTCGTCGGAACGGAACACGCGTCCCGGTGCGATCATACGGATGGGCAGTTTTCCCTTTTCCATGGTACGCGCCTGTACCGGGGAAGTCTGGGAACGCAGGCAGATCTTATCATCAATAAAGAAGGTATCCTGTTCATCTCTTGCAGGATGTCCCTCCGGAATGTTCAGTTTTGTGAAGTTGTAGTCCATATACTCCACTTCCGGGCCTTCCACCACTTCATAGCCCATGCCGATGAAGATACGCTCCACTTCCTCCAGCGCTATGGTGTTGGGATGTCTGTGGCCAATTTCCATTTTCTTAGCCGGAAGAGTAACATCGATCACTTCTGCTTTCAGTTTTTCTTCCATAACGGCTGCTTCCAGCTTTACTTTTGTGTCTTCCAGATGCTTTTCAATCTGGGCACGTGTCTCATTTACCCACTGTCCGACCTTTGGCCTGTCCTCAGCAGCTACCTCTTTCATACCCTTTAAAACTGCTGTCAGCTCTCCTTTTTTTCCAAGGAAAGCAACACGTACATCGTTTAATTTGTCCAGGGAATCCGACTCCTGGATGCGCTTTGCAGCTTCTTCCTGAATCCGCTGTAATTTTTCTTTCATGGTTATCTCCTTATGATTTTATTTCTGACAATAAAAAAAGACCCCGCCCGAAAGGGACGAAGCCTGTAAAGTCCGTGGTACCACCCTTGTTCCCATCTGTCAAAATTACAGTGGGCACTCATATCTGTTTAACGCACAGTGACGGCATTTCCTACTGCTGCTTCAGAAATGCGGCTCCGGTGGGAATCTCAATGGTTATCTGAACTGAGAGGAGCTTGCAGCCGGTGACTCCTCATCTCTGACAGAAGATAAACATCTACTGACACCTTCACAGCCTTTTTCATGTATTGTCTGTAAACCATTTTAGCCATTAATCTGCAATCTGTCAAGAAGGTTTGTCAGCTTTTCTGTCTTTTTCTTCCGATTTCTTTACAGAATCCTCTGTTTCTCCCTCTTCTTCCTCGTCATCCCTTCCTATTAACTGCTGATATTCCCTTTTAAGGGTTTCCGTTGCCACCTGATGCACCCATTTGAATTTTTCCTCAAAATAGCAGTTGATCTGTGCGCCGATCATCATGATATTCATACAGAAGTACATCCACAAAAGGATCAGTATGATGGTGGTCATGCTTCCGTACATGTTCGACGTTCCCTCATAATAATCAAAATAAAGGGAAAATCCGAAGGAAAATGCAGACCAGCTCACTGCCGTAAACACCGCTCCGGGCATCTGGCTTCGGAAGGTAGCCTTCCTGTTTGGCACAAATTTATACAGAAAAAGGAACACCACACACAGGGCCAGCAGGGTGATGGTCACTCGCATGCTGATGATCATGGACACCAGCTTGTCGAGAAACGGCAGGTGCTTGCTCAGCTCCCTCTGCAGACTGTTGCCGAAGACCTGAAGGATCAGCGTCAGTATAATGGCAATGACAAAGACAAGGGTGTAAAATACAGACCGTATTCTTGTCACAATATAATTCCTGGTCTCTTTTACCTGATAAATACAGTTGAATCCATTGGTAAGCGACTGGATTCCTTTGCCTGCGGACCACAGGGCAATGACACCGGAGAGAGGGACAACAGTCAGGGATTTCTCATACACTTCATTGACTATGCCCTGGATAAAGGTCTCAAAGCTCTCGGGGCAGATCTGCATTACCGCATTGATCACTTCCTGTCTGTTAAGGGGCGTATACCGCACAGAAGTCATGAGAAGGAGCATAAATGGGATAAAGGAAAGTATGATAAAATAAGCAGCCTGTGCAGAGTAGGCTGACACATGGTTCTTATTCATATTTTCCATAAATCCGGTGACTGTGCGCACCACACTTTTTAGTATCTTCATTTTATCTGCACCCGCATGTAAATTCTGCATTATTTTCCCATTATAGCATGTGCCCCTTCGGATGACAAGTTTCACAGAATGCTGCTGATGTCAGCCAGCTCAACATCCTGGTAAAAGTATGCAAGTATCTCCCGGTAACCCATTCCCGCTTCTGCCATTCCTTTTGCACCGTTCTGGCTCAGGCCTACGCCGTGACCGTAACCGCCGCCCTTTATCACATAACCTGTGAGGACATTATTTTCATCCCTCTGTTCCTCCAGTGTAAAATACGCGCTTGGAAGAAGATTGGAGCCCTTCACCACAGAGCCGTCCTGCCTTGTTATGGACAGTCCGTCCGGGGACAGCAGGGCACGTATATCGTACTCATTGCTGATATTGTATACTCCCTGATCTGTGTCCAATGCCAGGCTCATGACAACACCGCTGTCTCCTGTCTTCTCCACATCAATCCCATGTATTTCCTTTACCCCCGCGTATTTTGTCTGTACGGCTTCCAGCAGGCGTTCCCGGGAAAAGGAGATGCTCCACTGATGCCACGGCTCCTGTGCGTCATAACTGCAGTCCACGCTTTTTAGGTAGGAGGCAGGAGCAGAAACCTCCCACACCTCATCCGTGCTGGTTTTTCCGCTGGATGTGGAGAAATAATAGGCGGTGATCGGCTGACCATTGCTTTCCAGGATTTCTCCTTTTGTCTCATCCACAGCAGCATTGGCCTCGGCAGCCTCCCCGCCGTTTTGATAGACCTGATAGGCTACACTGTCATCCACCTGGGCCCCCAGATCCGACAGCGCGCTTTTCTGCATCTGCACACAGGCGTACGTTCTGGCGCAGACTGCCTGGGCTTTCAGGGCTTCCTTGTCGTAGGACGCCGGCATTTCACTGGGTACCACACCGTACAGATATTCCTCCAAAGGCAGAGTATTCACAAGGCGCAGACCTCCCTGCTCCTGATAGACCGTAAAATCGCCCCTGTAGGCAGGATTACCCTGCTGTCTTTCCACTGACAGCAGGGTTGCCCTGTTTTCCTCTCCGTCTGCCCGAAGCTCCAGCTTTCCATCCTTAAAAAGAGGACTGTCCGCGGTCAGCTCCAAGGTCTCACCGTCTGCATAATCCATTTCCTGGCTTCCCTGAAGATGATAACTGCCATGAAACTGCAGACTTACACTCTGGTGTGTATATCCCTTATATCCGTCTGTCATAAGCAGTACGGAAATCCTGGGTTCCTGTACAGCCGCCGCTGCCGATTCACTCTTTGGTGTTTCGGCAGGCTGACTGTCATCCTGCTCTGTATCATCAGCCTGAGGATCTGTGTCTGCAGTTTCTGCAGCACTCTCCTGTCCGTTTTCCTCTGCTTCTGCATGGTTCTGGGAGGATGCCGGCAGAGTCAGACCGGCGCTGGCCCGCTCATTTTCTTTTATCATATTTTCCTGCAGGCTCTGCGTCCGGTAACTTTCCTGTCTTCTCACTCCCGCTCTGTTTGCCTGCCATACAATCACGATTCCGATTACGGCAAGCAGTATGATCAGCATTTTCCATTTTAATTTCTGCTTCCAGTCCATATATTAATATATGAAGGAAGAAAAGATTTCATACCCTTTGGGCAATTTTCCGGCTTATCCCAAATACAGTTCCCTGTAATAATCCAGTTCTTCCCCTATGATTTCATCTAAGACTTTCATTCCCAGAAGCTCTACAGGTGCCTTGTCATCTGTCAGTATCCTGTCTTTTCCCTCATATCCGGTAAGTTCAGCCGATACGGTTTCCATCATGCCCTTTAGCTCTCCATCTGGAAGTTTTTCCGTGTTTTTCTTAAGCATTTCCGGAAGACCCGCCTCGTTGGAGGCAAAGACCTCCATATTGGTTCCGCCGTCCACAGGTACGGTGTACACATATTTGAACACAGAGGCTATGGTATCACAGAGATAGTCATTGATGGAATCCTCGGAGCTGGATTTCATATTCATATTGACCACCATCACCCCGTTCTTCTTCAGATGGCTTTCCACCTGGCTGAAAAATTCAACAGAGGACATCTGAAAAGGGATGGTGATATCCTGGTAGGCGTCCACCATGATCACATCATAGGCTTCCTCAGAGGCTGTCAGATAGGCTCTGCCATCCTCCACTGCCACTTCCACACTGTCAGGCAGCCCGAAATAGTCCGTGGCGATATCCGCTATCTTCTCATCAATCTCTGCCCCCTGGATTTTGGTTCCCGGAAAATACCGGTCACAGTAATCGGCAAAGGTACCGCTCCCAAGCCCCAGTATCATCACGTTGTTATCTTTTTTTGTGTGAATGCCTGCCATCACCGGGGCTGCCAGCGCATAGTCATAATACATGCCTGTCAGTTCCCGGTTCTTCGCCTTGATGGACTGCACGCCGAAAAGCACATTGGTGGACAGAATCGTCTGGTCTTCACTGTCTTTTACCTGCAGATAATTATAGATGGACTCATCCTCCAGTGTCACATCCTTCTCCCAGAAAGCGAAACTGAATCCCGGTGTCAGCGCTGCCAAAACGAGAAGCACGACAACGGTTCCGATACAAAGTCCCCTTTTTCTTTTGACTGTCACAAAGTACACCACCGCGATAGCTGCCAGAACCGCTGAAAATATCAGGAATGTGGCTGCAGTCCCCACTGCCGGAATGGTGACAAATGTAGGGAGAAAAGTACCGATAATACTGCCGATGGTGTTCAAAGCGCCCAGCTCTCCCACTGTCTTTCCGTTGTCATCCAGATTACTCACGGAAAACTTCACCAGAGACGGTGTCACGGTTCCCAGCAGTACACAGGGAAACGCGAAGATTGCCAGACAGGTAAAAAGCGCTGCCCAGACCAGAAAATTAGACTTTATAAAAACTGCCAAAAGCAGGGATATCCCCGCGATCAGATATCTGCCGGCAAACGGTATCAAAGCGATCCATATGGCAGCGATCAAAAGCCTCCGGTACAGCCTGTCCGGATCATGACGTTTGTCCGCAGAGCGTCCGCCCCACACATTTCCAATCGCCATTGCGATCATGATCACTCCGATGATAACGGTCCACACGATCTGGGAAGAACTGAAATAGGGCGCCATAAGCCTGCTTGCCCCCAGTGCAAATTACGCTCAAACGGAATGCCAGTTCCGCTACTGCGGAACTGCTATTCCA
>ERZ894236.466-NODE-466-length-48645-cov-41.469_pt1 | contig 48645 bp, 52 predicted proteins | sample MGYA00380297_ERZ894236 | MGnify/ENA primary metagenome ERZ894236 (study PRJEB32331, sample SAMN06328420) | human gut metagenome | biome: human gut microbiome; feature: stool | host: Homo sapiens | collected 2014-08-04 ... | reverse complement strand
TTGGCTTCCTCCCGCTGTTTCCCGGTGAACTGCATCATGTCATTATGAGTATGTTCCCTTTGGATGTTGTTGTATTTGTCCTGTGCTTCCTGTGGCAACGATTCCAGGGCGATTTCGATTTGAACACCGCCCCGGCCGATTCCTTCGACATGGCGGAATTCATATTTATTTTTTGCGGTTGCGCCCCATCTGATAGCCCTCTCAGTCATGCCCATCAGACTAGCTACATCTTTAATTTTTAGCCATGTCAAAATTTCTTCACCGCCTAACTTTCATCAAGTAAGGCTTCAGCAAGTTTATCAATGCTGATTCCGGTTGTTTTTGAAATGTTGTAAATAGCTTTTACTGAAGGGTTATGTCTACCGTTAAGTATTTCACATATATAGAATCGTGAAAAACCAGTTTTTTCGGCAAGGTATTTTTGATTTTTTCCCATCTGAGTAAGACGTTTACAAACAAGCATCCCAAAACGGGATTTTGTAGTCATATTTGTTGGTCTCGGCATTTTTTTCACCCCTTTAGCCGTTGTATCAATGATGCATTTCTGCTATAGTTGTAGTGGTTATTTGTATTATAATTTAGGATTCCTAAAATGTCAATACAGGATTCCTAATATATGGAGGGATATTATGTGCACTATTGGTGAACGAATTCGAGAACTTAGAAAACATTACAAATTAAATCAAACAGATTTCGCAAAACGAATCGGTATTTCTTATGGTCATGTCTCCAATATTGAAACGGGAAAAGATAATCCATCTGACTCTGTATTAAAATTAATCATAATGGAATACGGAACAAATGAGACATGGTTAAAAACCGGAGAAGGTGACATGCTAGATAATTCTGAGTATGGTGATCATATTACTTTGAATGATTCTTCCGCAATGATTATACAGGAACTATCAGAGTTATTAAATAATTGTCCAACATCAAACAAAGTAATATATGTTAGTATTTTATCGTCAGTTCTGTCTTTATTTAAGGCAAGTAGTAGTTTGTCGGATACAGAACGCCTTGATAGATTGGATATAACGGATGAGGTGCTTAATAAAATTGCAAACTATGATCTATTGCTTCAAGGCTTGGCGCATAGAGAATATACAGATATAGAAGTAAAACGCGTGGAAAAAATGCAGGAAGATCTATTTTGCGAATTGGCCTGCGCACTAGAAGCATACAAAGATATATTTTTAAAAGAAAATCCATAAGCAAAATAAATAAACATACATTTGATTAAATAATTATGCAGTCAAAAAGTTCCTTTCTTTTTCCTTAATATCTTTCCTTAAAAATCACGCTAAAAGACCCGAAAACACTGATTTAAACATGTTTTTCGGGTCTTTTAAATTTTTTAGATTTTTTCCTTAGTCGGTGCAAAAAAACGTTTCAGTTACATTTTGTTTCCTTAGTCGCTTTTACGTCGTTTTAAACATATTTAAGGAGAAAGCCGCATAAAATAAGGATTTTTTTGAATTTTTAAAGGCTTTTAAGGGTCTTTAAGGGTTCACTTATTCCCCAAAGACTAAGGAAATAGTTACATTTTACTCACAGGACAACAACCAGTTTTTCTCCCTGTGTACCATAAGCACATTCAGATGTACTGCCGGGTGTGACTGCAGTATCCATGTCCATATAGGCAAGGATTGCACTGAGTGCTGCAGAATGCAGAGTTGCTTTCTTGGTAGAACCGATACAGTATTTGCTATAGGAAGCAGTGCTGACAGCGTCCTCTTTGTCGAAGGGTTCCGGAAGTGTGCGTTTCCAGCTCCAGTTTTGGAATAACGGTGTTTTTGCCATTTGTGTTTCATCCTTTCATTGATAATTTAAACCCAGGAAATGATGATGCGGTCTTTTTCGACCTTTCCATGCAGTTCCTGTTCTTCTAAAAGGTTTAGGAATTCATTCCAGTAGTTCTTGGGAGGAAATTGATCCAGAGTGCCTTTTAACGCTTCTTTTTTGTTTCGGGTGATGATGATATCTCCGTTTTCCTTGATAGAAAGGCGGCTGTGTCCGTTGGCATTCAGGTCTGTAATAACGGATTCCAGCATCTGTCTGCCAATCAGTTCATACCAGGATATTACATCAACAACTGCAGGTTCTTTTGTATCTTCTTCCGAGGGTGTTTTCTTTCCTGAATCAGCAGATGAAGCAAATTCTCCCACTGAAAGAGGTGTGATCCGGATTCTTGCATAGCGGTCAAAGCGTATATCGGCATGAGTGAAGGCCGCCATATCATCGACCTGTATCCGGAAGGTTTTTCCGTCCAGAATTGCAGTCAGATCAGGAGAGTCTGCCCAGCGCCAGGTAGCATCCGGGTATGCAGATTTGATTTTTTCTGTAATCCGCAGACTGATATGCTGAAGCATCCGTTTCTGTTCTGCTTCAGAGAAAGCAGGCTCTGGCTCCGGAACCGGCGAAAAGGATATTGCTTCATCCGGCATGGGAGCAGACAGAACTAAGGGGGTAATATTCCTTCGGTATTGTCTGTCAGCGTACCAGTTTTCTATCAGCTTTCTGACCGTTGGCTTCAAAAACCTTACAATGACCATAAACATCCAGATCAGGATTGTGGCCAGCATAAGTTTTTGAGCCAGAGACCGGTTAAATAGTACAGCCAGCAGAAGCAGAGTGACGATTAAGATTTTGAAGCCTTTTGTAAAGAGAGAGGATTTCATGGAATACTCCTTTCGGTTGTTTAGGGGATTGTGAGTTCATTCAGAACATAAAAAGAGGAACTGCATCAGCGGGATATGCTTTTTGCAATTCCTCTTGTGACCGTTTTTTTAATTAAACGGCAGGCCATTCTCACCACAGTCTTCGGTAGGGATAAACTGGTTGTCTCTTGCATTATTTTCTTCGGGAAGGCTATCTTCCTTCGGGCGGTTAGTAGGAGCATAGTTCCAGGACAACAATGTGACTCGGGCACTCCAGCCGGCAGAGCCATCGCGTTTCTTGAACTCTTCCAGATCCAGGTCTCCGACAATCTGGATCAGACTGCCTTTCTTTACCTTGGCATCAATGATGCGCTGGGCTTCTTCTCCAAAGAGCAGGCATTTGTAGTAGTTAGGGCGGTTGTTTTCACCATAGCCTTTGTTGACAGCCAGGCTGAACTGAACAAATTTGGTGTTTCGTCCGTTCTGGCTGGTCTTCAGCTCCAGATCTGCAGTGACGCGGCCTGTGGTAATGATTGTTACGGGGGTGTTCATAATTCTTGTCTCCTTTCTGATATCAGCGTGTGTGCCGTGATTGTGATATGCCAGAGGCATATTTGGAAATAAAAAAAGTGCCAAAAAAATGCCATCTATAGAGATGGTATCTTTTGACACTTCATTCCAACTTAAACAACGTGTGGTGGCAGTCAGCCAGTCACAAAAATCAATTACAAGATTATGTTACCACAAGATATAGCGGTTGTCAATTTTAAAAGTCTATATTAAGTAGACGAGAAGTGAGAAATATGCTAATATTAAACAAGTACGGATGAAGTGCGATAAACTTGAAAAGTGAGGTACAAGAGTGGGTAGAGTAGAAATTTTTTTGTCGTATTGTTGGGCAGATGAGGAGATTGCTTCTGATATAGAGATGCATTTGGCAAAGGATCCTGAGATAAATCTGCATCGTGATAAATTAGATATTAGGAAATGGGGAAGTATCAAACAGTATATGCAGTCAATTCCCAAAATGGATTATATGATATTGTTGATTTCAGATGCTTATTTAAAATCCGCAAACTGTATGTATGAGGTTCTTGAAGTAATGAGGGATAGGCAGTATCAGGATAAAATATTTCCTGCAGTTGTGCATACAGGTATTTACAAGCCAGCAATACGCGCGAGTTATGTAAAGCATTGGCAGGCAGAATATGAAGAACTGAAACATGATTTAGAGGGAATCGGAATACAGAATATTGGAAGACTTGGCGAAGATTTGAAAAGAAGACAGGATATTTCTGCTAATATAGCGGATTTTCTCGATCTGGTTTCGGATATGAATAATCCTTCCATAAGTGATGTTTGTACAGCGATAGAAGAGCATTTAGCGGATAAGAATATTATCCGGAAATCTCAAAGGCAAAGCGGAGCAGAACATGTTTCTGAGAGAATATTTGAATCCATGGGAATTTTTGCGGGAGCAGATAATGCTGAACCGACAGATTTGGAAATTAATCAGTTTATGTCAAAAGCTTTTCATGAGATTAATGAAATAATGGTTGATTTGTGTAAACAATTAGAAGAAAAATATGGATGTTTTCAAATTATGGCAGAGATGATAGATTCTAGAAATTATTACTACCAGTTTTATAAAAATGGAAGAACAATTAAGTCATTAAAGATTTTCTTGGATAATAGTTTTGGGGCATGGAATATAGGATTTTCAAATGATTCGTTTTCTATGGTAGGAGGAAATCACTCATGGAATGGCATGTATAGTGCTAAATGTATAAACGGAAATCTATGCTTGTCATCCATGATGTCCTTGGGTGGAAGGCAAAATGGAATGACAACAGAAGATGTTGTAAAAGATATTTGGAAGAATCATATAACTCCATACTTGGAAAGATAAAATAGCAAGTGCCAGACTTAGAGATTTCTATTATCTGGCACTTATTATTTCTGAAAAGAATTAGAAAGTCTCAAATATTACCTGCCGCTTCAAATACACCCCGGCTAGCACCGCCGCCATCCGATGCTGATCCGGTGCCTCCCCATATTCCAGAATTTCAGAGGCAGCAATTCGCTTGGGTCCGCAGCGCCCGATCAGCAGCTTTTCCTCCACAGTGAGCTTCTCCTTACGGAAAATGCGGACTGCAGTGCGGAGGGGATAGTGCTGAAGACATACCATGTCTGCTAGAGCAGCCAGCTTCTCCAGAAGTCTGTCGGCGCAGGAGTGAACATAAAGCGGTGCAAGAAGCTGGTGCAGGGCGCTGATACCGGAGTATCCTGTTCCGGACACTACCAGCCCGCGAAATATTAGGCGCTTGAGGTAATATTCAAAGTCAAGATCGCTTAGGATATGCATTTCCTGTTCTCTTTCATAGAATAAAGCCCGTGTTTCATCGAAAGTCAGGATATTCCAGGATAGAGAAGACCATAACAGCATTTCATACGGAGTTAATGTCCGTTCTTTTTCCCCAACCATTACCAGAGGATATTCTTTTCCGGCAGAATTTTTTCTTATCTGCAGCTTTCCAACAGCGGTATATAAGGTCAGCATTTTGATTCAACTCCCTTCCGGTTTTACTGGGCAAAAGCCAGAACCCTTGGATCTTTCTGCAGACGGCTTCTGGCCCGCGAAATCCATGCGGAAATGTGATTTGGTTTTACATGATACATGGCGGCAATATCTTTACTGGAGTATCCACTGGCCTGTAAAAGAAGAGCATTGACTCCCTTGGCAGCAATCCCGCTGTATTCCTCCTGAATTATCTGAAGAAGAGGAAACAGCTCTGCGGGAGATTCAGAGGGTGCCTGCAGCTGATCAACATAGGCCGTCTCTGAGTCATCTGCCAGCGGAGCATCCAGATAGAGGAGCTGGGAATGAACATGGTTTACATGGCGGCAATAGTCATAAAGCCGGTTACGGATTACGACGGAGGCATAAGTGGAAAAGCTGGCTTCCCGTTCCGGATCGTAAGTAGCAGCTGCATGGCAGAGAGCGAGGCAGCCGGTCTGATAAAGATCGGCATATTCCATATCAGCAATATCTATGCGTTGTGTGATATAAAGAGAGATAACCGTATCCACCAGATGCAGATATTCTTCCGGATGAACGGTGTTTGATACAGTAGATGTCATACTCATCCTGTCTCCTTTCCGCCCTAACAGGCAATTTTATTATTTTCCAGAACCCGCTTACTTGCAGAGATAACCTGATCGCACATATAATCAGAGAACTGACCGATATGTGCCTGATCACTGGTGAGTCCGAAGATATCCTGAAGCCAGAAATATGCATTTTTCCGATTCAGGATTCCGTGCTTCCAGATAGAATCAAAATAACGGTGGGCCACAATGCGTTTCCGACGAAGCTCTTTATTAGCGAGGCTCCCTTTTGGAAGTAATGTTCCTCTGTGGACACCCACATAAGCATCACAGGCAGGGTAATCACTGCAGGCATAGAGATATTCTTCAAGGGTGTGCGTTTTGTAAATGTCGGATGCCTTTCGAAGTATGGCAGGTTTTCCGCAATAGGGGCAGAAGATTGTTTGAGATTTACGTTTCATTTGGCGGGCCTCCTTTCCTTAAATGGTTTTACGCATATTTGTGTATTGCCTGGTTTTATTGTAGAAGAACGGGATTTTCTTTTGTAGTAGGCTGGAAGTGAAAGCCGTTCCTATTAAGAACAAATTGCCATAATATGGCAGTCATGAATTAGTAAGATGGAGAATCTGATGAAAAGGACAGATTTCATCCGTATTTGTCAGGAGAATCAGCCATTGGTGATAAAGGTGCAGAAAGGCGGTGCTGGATAGGATTCCGGCACAGTCGGAAGGATCGATATGTCCGATCACATCCATGGCATCTGCAAGGGGGAACAGAATCGGAACACAGTCATGTCCCGGAATGAACAGAAAATCCCCACAGTGTTCTTCTCTGTGATAGCGGCAGGCGCTGCAGCGGATATAGAGGGCATTTCGGTAGTTTCCTTCTGCAGATTCCAGAAAGCGTACCAGAGTTTCGTATGGAATACTGATTTCGTGATGAGATTTCAAATAGCTATCTTCCTTTCATAAAATGTGGAAAAGAGAAAGCCCGAACTGTCATCTTTGTGGATAACGGTTCGGGCAAATGATTTAGCTGAACAAGCCTTCAATTTCCTGAGTGATACGAGGGATAACCGTATCGTTGAAAATGGTAGTAAGAGCAGCCAGAAGCAGTGCCCCGAGAACAACAGCGATAATGATCTTTACACCGTCAGAAATATAGAAATCGCCTCTCTGATTGCGCAGATACTGTCCGGCTTTGGTGCAGAAATTGCGGGCCGGTGATGTAAAACGATAAATTGCTTTTTTCATGATGATCTTCTCCTTTTTAAAATTGTGATGGTGGTGATACCGCTGAGCAACAGAACAGTTGGTATCCAAAAGAAATTTTTCATAGGCATCTCCTTTCTCTGCCCTATTTTTGAAAAACGGCAGGGGTAACTGCAGCATTTACTATGGCATCCCCCCTTTCTGAATCGGATGGCTGCAGCATCTATGTCAGAAAAATGCGTCCAGAGAGCTGATAACCTCCACGGTCAGAACAACAACATAGATCAGAAGGATACAAAACAGCATCATCATAGAATACTTCTGCATCTGTTTTGGACGCTTGGCAGCCTCTTTCTTCAGATTGCTTTGTTCCATCTGGCGCATATCGAAGGCAAGCATTCGGAAATACATCTGCTGGTCATCGCCTCTGAGGGTTCCGATTAAGCCCCGGACAATATCAGACAGCATGGTGCTGCCGATCCGGTTTTGAAACCGTAGAAGAGCATTTTCGTAGTTGCCGGTTTTCATATCGGCAATGGTGGTATCCAGCTCTTTGCCAAGTTCCGGCCCAGCAATCCTACGGTAAGAAACCAGGAGCTTCAGTACATCGCGGTCATTTGCCAGGCTTTGCTGGATGCTGACGGCCAGACGCGGAAGCTCCTGTTCAATGAGAACCTTTCGTTTTTTTACATAATCAAAGGCTCCATAGTAGGTGGAGAACCACATCAGTATGGAGAGTCCAAGAACCAGAAATCCCAGTAAGGGCATGATGAGAAATAGCGGCAGGGACAGAAATGCCACTGCCAGGGCACTTAAAAATGCTTTGGCGGTATAAGCTTCCGGTGTCAGAGAGAGCTCTGCAATTTCCAGTGTGGTCTGCAGCTTCCCGCGTTTTACCGGATCCAGGCGGATAACGGGAGCCAGAAGTCTGGCAATCCTGGTAAGGTAGACATCGAACAGTTTTTCACTGCCGGATCCGGTCTGCTTTCTGGTGGTCATCATGGCTTTGGAGGTGCGTACTGTGGGAATGTCCGCAAAAGCGCAGGAAAGGTAGTAGCAGCTACAGCCAGTGAAGATGGCTGCCAGTAAAATCAAAAGTCCTGTCATAAGAGCCTCCTATCCTTTGTATTCGATGGGTTTGCTAAGCTGCATAATCCGGGTAAAAGAAAACAGGATGACAGCAGCACAGATTGCCAGTGTGATTTTGCCCGGAAGGGTGAAAATCAGAGTTTCAAACCAGTTCTGATTGAGGACATACAAAAGCGGGATATTGCAGAGAACCAAAAACATCATGGCAAATGCTTCACGCTTTGGTTCATTGATGATTGCTTCCAGTTCTGTCTGAACAATCCGCATATCGCTGAATTTCTGAACCGTAAAGGTAAGCGTATTCATCATGTTGCGGTCAGACTGACACTGAATCAGAGTATTGCACCATTCATGGAAAATCCGGTTGGGAATCTTCATTTTCAGTGAGTTGATTGCAGAAATCATATTGGCATTCAGCATTTCTGCTTCTGTAATAAAAGCCTCAAAGTTTCCCTTTACAGGTGGATTTAAGTAGGGGATATTCTCTTTTACGGCTTTCATCAGGTCTCCGCTTCGCAGATAGGAAGTTGTTACCACGGAGATGGCAGTTTCCAGTTCTTCGTTCAAATGCTTCTTATAAACAGATGCAGTAGCACGCAGATACCAGACCGGAGCCAGTGCAAAGCCGGCACCCAGAATCGGAATCAGGAACGGGTTGTTTAGCAGGAGCGATACCACAGCTCCCAGAGAAAACAAAAGGACAGATATTCGTTTAACCATAGTGAATCGGTTTTCACGGCCGGTTGATTTCAGAAGCTGTTCAATCTCCACACTTTCCCGGTTGAAAAAGCCTTTGGCCGGTTTACCAAGCAGTACATCGATGTCATCGTTCAGGGTACTCTTTTTTCCAACGGCAAGAAGGTTCAACAGATCTGTGAAGCGGATATCGAAAAGTGTAAAAAAACCGCTTAGGAGCAGCACAAAAATGATGATCTGTATCCATTGCATCAGGGTTCCCTCCTTTCATCCATAAGTTTTTTGAGTTCCAGCTGGGAGATGCCGTTATCCAGCAGCCGTTTCTTCAGGTTATCTGTAAAAGGATTTAGTTTCTTATGTTCCCCGAACACCTGTGTTTTTCCGGCTATTGTACGGTTATCTTCCACATTGTACTGATAAAGAGTACGGTACTGAAGTTTTCCGTCTGTATAGTCCTCTCCTTCAATGATCTGCATGATTTTTCGGGAACCGTCTTCCAGCTGTTTTGTAAAGATTACGACGGGATATGCCTCTACCATGATCTGCATCAGGATATCGTCAGCCATATTGTATTTCCGTTTTGCCAGTGTCATCATACGGCGGTAGGTTGCCTCCGCAGAATTGGAATGAATGGTAGTTACAACGGTATGACCGGTTCTGGAGCTTTCTGCTACGGATAAGGCTTCTTTGGCAGAGCGCATTTCTCCGACACCGATTACATCGGGATGTTTTCGGAGAACACGTTCCAGAAGAATATCCTGGTCGATATCAAGCGCCGGATTCTCATGGGGTCTGGTCAGCAGGTGAACAACAGAATTCAGGATTTTACCATCCGCATCTCTTTTTACCAGGTCAAATTCACGGCTGCCCTCTTCAATGGTAATCAGGCGGCGGTTGTCTGGAACCATGGATAAAAGCCAGCTCATTACCGTGGTCTTTCCGGAGCCGGTGGAGCCTGCAATGCAGACCGAGACACCATAGCGGATACAGCAGACCAGAAAATCCAGCATTTCTTCTGTGGCAGAACCGGAGTCGATAAGCTTTTCTCTGGATATGGACTGCTGGTTTACAATACGGATGGAGGCGTTGATTCCAACATCGGCATCTACAATGGGAGTCTTGTCTACAGAGATTCGGATATTTTTGTCCAGATATCCAATAACGGAAGGCATCGTGTCATCAATCACCATGCCGCAGGTGCTTAAAAGCCTTCGGATGACATCAATGGCATGCTGTGGGGACTGAAATTTCTCCGGAATCTTCATGGAGCGTCCGCCGCTGGTGATGACCTCGATATCGTTGTAGGCATTGATATTTACTTCCTCCACACCTTTCCGGTAAATCCATTTTTTCAGGAAAGAGAAGCCTGCCATATCCTCGTAGAGGTTTTCGCATAATTCGGCGGAGGACATTCCTTCTACTCCATAGCTGCATTTTATCAGGTATTGGAGAATGAATTCTTTGAGAAGCTTTTTTGCCTGCTCCGGATCGGTTTCCCCAGAAAGGGTATCCGCATGGTTGGCAGTACAGTATTTCTGCACATCGTCCAGAATATCCTCATAAGTCATGCCCTCAGCAGCGGAGTGATTAAAGAATAATTCATTCAGGCTATTCATTCAGGATTTCCTCCTCCTGCGCGGCATCTGCTTCCTGTGACGCTTCCCCAATTTCCAGCCGCTGGCGAACCAGTTTCATGGAATTGATGTAGCGCTGGTTACAATATGCGAGAGCCCGGAACATCTCTCCGGATGTACCGCAGCGTTCAATTTCCTTGGCATAGGGAAGAATTCCGTCGAAGCCTCCGATTAAATGGCCCATCTCATCCAGTGCGTGGAATGGGCGGGCAAGTCCGGCAAAGGTCAGATGTTCATCATAACGGAACTTTGCATCTGTCAGAAGCGGTTTATGGGCCTTTAAGTAGTTAATGCCCCTCAGATCCGGTGTGAGGATTCGCACAACCACATCGGCAGATTCAATTGCAGTAGGAGTGAAGAAATTCACAACGCTGGAACTGCAGTCCAGAATTATATAGTCCACGAGTCGGGAAGCCTCTGAAATTAAAAGTTTGATTCGGTCATATTTCAGCTCAGGATAGGAGAAAGGTGTTTCTCCGGCGGCATATCCCATGACTCCGATAAAAGGATAATCCTTGAGCACAGCCACACGCTCCGCTATCAGGGCAGAGTTGATGTCCAGCGAGGAAAGGACGCCTCCGACAGAAGCGTCCTGCTCCAGAATTCGATCAGGCATCCAGACGGGAAGCATGGGAGTGGCAGGATCTGCATTGATAATGATTGCCTTTTGTTTGCCGGCGGTAAGAACTTTGGCCAAGATGCAGCAGAACATGGATTTTCCACAGCCTGGGTTTCCCCAGACAGTAATGATTTTTGCCATATAGTTATTCCTCCTTTTCGTCAGCTTCCGATGTGGTTTCCTGGCTTTCCTCTGGTAAGGCAGTTTCTTCTTCGGAAGGGCTTTCTTCCGACTCCATATAATCTTCCGCATTGGTTTCAAATAAAGATTCTTCCGGTACAAGATACAGTTCATTCAGAATGTCGGTTTGACGCTGAAGGAGTTCTGTTACCAGTGCTTCGTTTCCCCGGCTGATTAAGGCTACATGGAGGATTCCTTCATTTTCGTAACGGGTCAGCAGCATAGCCTGTTCAGGAGATGCCAGAACGGTTATGGTGGCTGTCTGAAGTTTTTCCTCATCTTCCTCTAAGGGCTGCGTGTAGTCAATATCAAGTCCTTGGGAATCTGTGACGGACAGAACTTTTACATAGCGAAGTTCCGGAATGTCTTCCACGGGATTCAGCTGCTCATGCTCGTCATTATAGTGGTAAAAGCGGATAATATCTCCAGACTGAAGTTTATCCGATAAAGCAGTCGCCAGCGTCTGTGTGGTAACAGATATGGCAACCATACCATCAGGAATGGAATAGAGCGCAGGATCGGAAGACAGAGGAGAGGAACTGACCTTATTTGGCAGGATATAGTCTCCGGGCATGAGGGAAGCGGCGGCATAAGTACCTGTCACATCTTCCAGACGGATTGCAACAGAGGCAGGCAGATTATAGCTGCCGACTTCAATCAGCTCCAGGTCCTGGGCAGTAATCTGCTGTCCCCGTTCTAATGGATTTACAACACGCACAATTTCCAGAGTGCTGCTGGTCTTTTTGGTTACAACAGGAATGGCAACAAAGGCAATGACAGCAGCAAGCAGAATGCTGATGATGCCATAGATAAATCGGTTATTGATTCTCATGTTTCATACTCTCCTTTAGCGGTTTTGATCTAAAAATGCTCTTGCCTGTTCGATTAAGGCGGAACCCAGAAGGAAGGCAAGGAAAAGGGCCAGTAAAAGACCGGACGAGATAAAAAGCAGCATATGATTTTCTCCTATAAAAATACCCACAGCACAGAACCCAGAAAAAGAAATGGGACAAAGGGCAGGCGCAGGGGTGATGAACGGTTTCTGCCACTGATTAGAAGAACAAAAGCGAGTGCCGATATGGCGGCAATAAACAGGATCAGACAGACTCCACGGGTTCCAAAGAGCAGTCCCAGGAGAGCCGCCAGCTTAATGTCACCGCCGCCAATCCCGCCATGGGTAATCCAGGCTGCCGCCAATAAGATGAGTCCGCCGTTTAGAAAACCCATAACAGCCTGCAGGATCAGAAGACTGACAGGAAGCAGGCTGGTCGATGCGGTCAGCGGCAGGGACAAAAGACACCAGAAGAAAAAGATAGCCAGTGCCTGATTCCGGACCAGGTGGCGGCGGAAATCATACAGAGCAAACCAACCAATAAAAATCAGAGTGGCTGCATAATAGCCAGCTTCCAGGCTATTCACGTTTTGAATACCAGTCATCATATAAGCTCCCATCAATCTGTACGGAATCATTTAAGTTTAAAGACAGCATACCTGCAGGGGTCCATGCATCAATCACATAGGTATAGACCGTGTAGCTGGTATGATCCGGGAACCATATGGGACTGAAGTGAACCTGCCGGTTGTAGGTGGAAAATTCATTGGGCTGAAATCGGAAGGTAGCCGCCATTCCTCCGCTGCAGGTTAAGAGCCGCCAGTAATTCTGGTACTGGAATTCAGGAAAGTAGGATACTGCAGTCTGAGCAGGAGCATAGTGGCTTGCAGGGGCATTTATCGTAAGCCTTGCAGATGCTATTTCCTTAATTCCGTACCCGCTTTTCATGGTATCGCCCTGTGCAGTAGGAACAATATCATCCGGTGCAATATTCATGGTTCCGGAAAGGGAAGCGGAATAATTGTGAGTATCAAATTCCCACCAGCCATTGTCTACCCAATGTCCGCCCTCATCACCGTGATCGCACCAATCCCAGTCAGGAAACCAGTAGGCGTACCAGACACTCCATGCTGCCGATGTATTCTGCGGATTAGAGGGGATGGATGGAACGGAAAAACGAGGATTCGTATCCGTGGCAGTGGGATCAGGCGGAATATTTTCATTCAGATCCACAATATCTGCGATGAAGCTGGTTTTTGCAGTGGTAGCTCTGTGGAGGGATGCGCTGATCGTAATCCGGCAGGGTTCGGAGGGAGTATGCCATTTAACCCAGACAATCTGGGAACCGCCCTCTGGAATCACAATGTTGTTTACCGTATAGGATCTGCCGTTGATATGGAAGGTTACGTTGGCTGGATTATCAGGATTGATTTCACGGTTTGTATTTACTGTGATACTGGTGATGACATCGGTATTTACCCGGTAAGTGACGTCAGGAGCTTCCAGACCAATTTCGGGAAGACCTTCATAGCTTACAATTCCAATCCCCAGGGAAGACAGGATTTGGTCATCATTGACATAGGCAGTTGAACTGCCGGTCCAGGCTGGTATTCCCAAATCAGGAGTCTCCAGGAAAAGAGCCAGAGGAAGGTTTCGGTGGACCGTACTGGGAAGTTTGCTAGCCAGGGCTCCTCCGGAGAGCCGGTTATAGAGCGCTCCTTCCGTTGCGGTCATTGCATAAAAGGTACCGTTAAAGGTAAAATAACCGATTGGCTCCACAACCAGCTTATAGCTTCCGCTGATCAGACTGTCGTAGGATACACCGGTGGCATCGGCAACCATCTGCGCTGCATATTCGGAACAAAAATATTTTCTGGTATTTTCGATATTGGCAGGCTTGGAGTTGCTGGTCATAATATAGGGCATGGCAACAGCTGGAATCTGATATACATAAGAACCACCGGCAGGTTCAAGGGCAGCACCGGCCAGATACTGAAATTTATTCTTTTTGGCAAAGTGGACCAACGGTTTGTTAAAGGTTTTGTTGGAAAAGTCCACTGGGGAACTGACAGCAGAGCCGGAGGATGCATCCACCACAGTGATCCGGACTCCATCATATCCAGGTGTCCAGTAGTTGGTGGAAGTTCCCTGGCCCATGCCGGATCCGCCGCCATCCATATTTCCGCTTCCGTTTGACGCATAGGCTTTGGCGGGGAGGGCAAGAAGAAAAAGCAGAATCAGACAGACTGCCTTTTGCAGGAATCGTTTCATAGTGCTCCTTTCGTTTGAATATTTGTGTGGTGACAGGTTTTCGAGCAGCAAAAAAGGACCTGGTATTTTAGCCAAGTCCTTTCAGGATGTCAGTTCATCGTTCCTACCTGCTTATTGATATCTCCATCATTGTCAATAACCTGCCCCTGGGAAGTGGATGGAGCAATCCAGCCGAAAACAGGATCGTAAACCTGTCCGTCCTGTCCCTGGGAAACATTTTCGGAAGATTTCTGAGGGCTTTCTTCCGGGGTGGATTCAGGAACAGAAGTCTGGGCATTTGGCAGCATATCACATTTCGGAAGCCGCCCCTGCTTTTCTTCATCCGGAGGAGGTGCTGTTGGCTTTGTGTTCGCCTGCACCTGAGCCTTATCCTCTATGGGGGTCAGTTCGGTAATAACCTGTTCGGTATCTTCTGAGATTACTGTCTGAACAGGATCTTCTGCAGAGCTGTCTTCCGGGAGTGTCTTATCCGCAGATTCCTTTGACATGACATGGCCGGAATCTGTTTGAGAGTTCCTTTCTTCCCAGGAGTTACTGGAGACGGATTCTGTTACTTCAGGAGTAAAGGTATGTTCAGGGCTTTTTCCCAATAGGAATACACTGCCCAGGATAGCTGCACAGGCAATGCTTAGGAAGATTGCCAGTCCTTTTTTATGGTTCATTGAGAAGTCTCCTTTCTGAGGTTCTTTTTCCTTATATACGTTGCTATAAAAGAAAAGCCAACAAAATTTAATATTTTGTGTTATGCGATCCGGTCAGGGTAATGTGCCTGGAGAATGGAGGAAACGCTTCGCCAAACATTTGGAAGCGAAACTGGGCATCGCAGGAAAAGATATATTCAATTTTTCCGCTGTCATTTCCATGCTGACTGAAATCCAGCCGGATATTTGACAGCGTGTAGTTTTCATTTTCCAGGACGATTCGGTCTGTCAGTCCCTGGATAAAATCTGTCCGGAGTGCGTCTTGGTAGGCAGAGCTGAAGTATAGGTCTCCCATATAGGAATCCAGATTGGCTTCACGCTGAGAGTGGAAGGTATCCGCATAGATTCGGGCGCTGACATTGTTCAGCTCCATTTTTGCAGCGTTGCGGATATTGATGCATTCAATCCGAATGGTGGCAAATAAAAGCAGGAAAGCCATTACCATATTGATGGATAGAATGACGAAAATCGTAAAAAAGGACAGGTCTCCCCGTTCATCCCAGAACAATCGTTTTATCATAAGTGCCCTCCTACTTCCAGTAATGTTCACTGACACCGGCCCCGGTAGCCCGGATCGTGATATTGATTAAGCGGAAATTCCAGAAGCCGCCCAGACTGCAGCGTCCGGTAACGGTAACATAGAACGGGCTGCCAATTTGGATTTTGTCTGTGGAATCGGAGCACTCCACATGATAGTCCAGCTGGTCGGCACCTGATATTTCACCGGAAAGGAACGCAAAGAGTGCATCCGTTTCACCGTTGACGCTGCCTCCCAGCTGAATCTGTTTTACCAGCTGATCCGCAGCATGATCCATCTGCTGTTTGGCGCTGATAATCCGGAAAACATTGATAATAAAAGCAATCAGGATCACTGCCACCAGAATATATATAAAGACGCTGATGTAGGAAGCCTCTCCCTTTTCATTTTTTAACATTGCACACCTCCTTGAAATAGAAAAAAGCAGGGAAAGAGGGAACTTTCTCTGCTTTAAGTCTGTGTTATAACTTTTCACAGTACCAATCTTATCATGTAGGATTTACCGTGTAAATTGCAAAACAGTGCCAGTTATTCTGGCTTTTATGACAGAACTGTGCCATAATTCTGTTGTATTATCTAAGGGATGTTCGTACCAATGATAAAGATGCCGAATGATGGTATAGAAAACGGAGAAACTATCATCAGGAGCGCCTGCAGATCAGAAGGATGACAGAAAGCGGATCAGATTTTCCTGTTGTTCCGGCGTCAAACGGTCAAAATTGTGAAGCATTTCCTGCTGTACAGGGGAAAGAGAAACCGTGCGTTCTTCTTTGTCTGCAAAAAACTGGGAAAGTGTGATTCCGAAAGCGTTGCAGATTTTCTCCAGATTTGGGACAGTGGGCATAGATTTTGTGCGTGTCCAGGAAGAGATGGTGGACTGTCCGATTCCGGATTTCTCTGCAAGCTGATATTCCGACCAGTGACGTTCCATCCGAAGTTCTATGATTCTTTCATTGATATCGAACATGGTATGCCTCCTTCTCTACTATCGTTCTTCGCTTATTTTACTTTAATCAGTTGTTGTATTATAATGCCGCACATCGTATAATTTTAACAATTAACTGTAGTAATTGGCTCAGAAAAACGGAGGAAATGGGATGGAGTACAGGAGGATGTCGGAAGAAATGTCGAGTCAGGAGGTTCATCTATTGATGAAGGTTCTGATTCCGGAAGCTGAGGTAAAGAGTTATGACCGCTGCAGGGATACAAACTGTATTGATGTGACATATTGCCTCTATGGTCAGGAGCGAGTGATTACCTTCTATGAGGATGATATAGAGAATGCTCTGGATGATGTGGAGATGGAAGGTGAAAAATATTACCGGATTTACATGATTGCAAATGGATATAGCTGTCTGTGGAAGACAGAAAGCCAGATGGAGTTGGGAGCGTGGATTATGAAAGCTGGACGGGATATTGAAGAACGTCTAAAGAAGCAGGAAGAAAAGGATAAGGAGCTGCAGGCTCTGCAGAAAAGAGCAGATACGATTCTGGAAGAAGTGCTGGAAGATGCAGATGCTGAAGTGGTGAGGGACAAGCTGCTAGAGTTCCAGAAGGTGGAACTGCAGGTAAGAGGGAGAATGAAGCATACAGGATATGTTCTTGGGGCTTCGGATGCTGCAGAGATGATTCATAAGACAGAAGGAGCGATAGAGGTTTTGGATCTGGTGACGGAACTGGAAATCCTGGTAAGAGAATACAGGGATATTCAAAGTCTGCTGTCGGTTTTCGGAGATGGGATAAAGGAATCTCTGGGAGAGTATGATGTGACAAATGGAGTGTATGCGATTGCAAAGGCAATGGAGGCGCGGAACACAGCGTTTCAGGAGTTGTTTGTGAAGATTGTTGGGGAGTAATAGGAACTGGAATATTAACGGTAAGGCAGTCCGCATATGGGGCTGCCTTAATTTCGGATGATAGATTATTTAAAATATCCTTGATTCAAGAAATTTTTTAGACCTTTCATTGCGGTTTCATAAGGAAGATCTGTAAACAGAAGGTTTCTGGTAATATTTTCGTAATCAGCCTTATAAATATCCTTTTCAATGATTTCAGTCAAAATGTCATGAATACAGACATCTTCTTTTGCAGACGGACAGATGGCAAGCGGGCTGCGTAGCTGGCGTACCTCCTGAATCAAAGGAATCAGGGATTCATCCAGAGAGGTATGATCCAGAATCTGATAAATATCGTAGAGATGCCTGGAATGACGCTCTACCTTATCGGCAAGATAATAATCACAAATAGCAAAAACCTTATCAATCAGGGTTCTCTCGATAGCCTGTGTTGTGATAGAAAAGGGCATGAGATCAAATTCTTCAGCCAGATGCTCCTGGTCAGTTTCCTTTAAAAAACGATGGATATAATTATCTGCCATTCGAGTCACAGTGGGAAATGGCAAAAGGGCAATATAAGTCTCAATCATTAATTCTGGTTTCAATTCAGCTATAGGTGCATAGCGAGTGGGATAAGTGGCCCGGTAACAGTTGTAGCTTCTCCGGCTGCGTGTATCGTCCAGATTTATAATTGGAAACTGCAGGGCTTCCATGGCGGAGACAACGGCCTTTTTTAGCTGCCTTTTTCTGCTTTCACCAGGAACACCCTCAGAAGCAGCATAGGAGATATCAATGTCTTCCGAAAAGCGGTTTAAGACCTGATAGCACTTGGTTAAAGAGGTTCCTCCTTTAAAGACCATGCCCTTGATTCTGGAATTCAGTTCACGGAGGGCAAGTGTCACATAATAGTCTTTCTCAATAATACCAACAGGTATATGTAATTCGCTGGAGGCAGCAGTTACCAGTTCTGCAAATGCCTCCGGATCACGATGCAAATTCATAGATAATTCCCCATTCAATCAATTTTTTAGCAGTATTGCCTGTCAGAGCAGGAAGCGCAAGAGATAAAAGCTTCCTGGAGTAGTTCTGCTGTCTGGCATACTTTCTTAAAACACGTCCCGTCTCTTCATCTGTCAGTTCAGAATACTTTTCTGCCTGGGAAATGGCATTCAAAAACTGGAGTAACCCTGCGTTTTCATCAGTAATTGGGATGGTGGAGCATTTCAGGCGTAATTTCTGTGTTCCAACGGTAAGAATCCGTCCTTTGGTGGTTTCACGGTTCGAAACAATTTCCAAAACAGCAGGCATTTGAGATGTCAGACCCAGCTGGTTGGCGAATGCAGCACCAGAGAAGTATCCATATGTTTCATCGGAGTTTTTAATATATTTGCGCATAATAACTTTCATAGGATCCAGATAGCTTTTTTTCAGCAGGCGTGATGAATTGGGAAGGTAATAGACACCCGTATCAAAGTGAGCCAGCTCACCAGCTTTGACCATTCTGGTAAAAGACTGACGAAGAGAATTGTCATTCACGCCTTCCAAACGGATTTCATTGATGAAAATCGGTTCATTGCGTCCATAGGTTTTTTCCAGATATTCTTTCAGCATACATTCATCCACTCCTTTCACCTCCATAATACTATATTTATACTTAAAAGGTCAATAAATATGACAAGATTATTTTTGACCGATTTGTATGAATTTATACATGGAGGTGAGGGAGCGGATGACTATTAAATATTCTGCCGAATAATTCGAGAAATCAATCCAACGGCCACATTCCGATCTTCATCAATTCTGGTAACGACGAAGCTGACCTCATCCTTTTTGCCGGGAGTCCGGCTGTCATAGCAGCTGTGGGCGATGGCATTGACTCCAATGGAGAGGCGGACAAAGACGGTCCCTTTATGAATATCAGTGATGGTTCCGGCGTATTTGCCCTGGATTTTACACTTGCTCAGGTTTGCTTTGCTGGTATCGCCATTGACGCTCTTCACATCAGCGCGGACGGAGATGTGTTCCAGATCATCTGCAGTGATATCCAGGATACGGACCAGAATCTGATCTCCTACATGGAACATCTCGTTGGCGTTGCCAAGCCAGTCCCAGGAAAGGTCGCGAGCCAGAATAGAGGTTTCTACACCAAAGATTTCTACCCGGACTACCTTTTCGGCGACGGCGACCACGCGGGCCTGAACAACACGATCCACACAGACGCGGGAATTTCCATTTGCATCTGGCAGGTAGAAGATCTGCCGCTTTTTCAGCATGGCATCTTTACGGCTGGCTACCAGACTCCGGCTGTTATTATCAAGACCCTTGATAATAAAATCAATTTCACAGCCAAGCATATTTCCAAGAATCTTATTCTGCCGCTGTGACAGCTCACCGTAGTTATGGGATTCGTCTTCTGGCAGATGGATCATCATTTCAGTCAAAGGAATTGCCACACGGAATTTCTTGTAATAGACAATGGCAATGGTTCCGCCGCCCTCCATGCGTTCAATGCCGCCCAGCTGTCCTGTTAAGATTTTCTTTGTACGGTATGCGTTCTGCAGGTCATGCCAGATGGTATCCTCGACATTTTCCTGAGTTTCTACAGCTCTGTCAGAGTCAATAGTAAGAATGGATGCGGTAAGAGAACGTTTCTCCAGAGCTGGAGCATCAATGGTATCCTTTTTTACTTCTGCAGTAGTCTGTTCTGCAGTCATTTCTTTATTTGCCATGGCTAAAATCTCCTTTTCTAAATGGTTTGCGATTATGACATAATGGATTCCTTGTCAGTTGCGACAAAGAAAGAGTCCGAGTCGGTTGGTTTCGGGGATGAATGCTTTTTACCGGACTGATCCGGAGCGGTGCTTTTCTCTCTTTTTCGGGAAGGCGAGGGAGGTGGCTTCAGCGAACGGATGAAGTCTTTGTCGTCCTCAGTGGAATTACTCTGCCATGCCGGGATATGCTCCACTGCCTTGCGGGGCTTCAGCTTTTTACTTTCCGGGTGCAAGGTATAGTCGTATTTTTCCACTTTCAGTATTTTCTGGCCTCTCAGGATGACAAGAGCCTGATCCAGTGGAAGACGCAGTACCTCATCAGGAGTAAGAAGCTTTCGTTTGCCGACGGAGCTGGTTTCTCTGTACTCCGGGGTGTAGTTAGATACACGCCAGGTATTCAGCTGCTTTGCCTGGCTGTTGACAGAGATACTGACTTCTCCGGAACGGTCGGAAATAAAACGGGCAGTCAGTTCGTCAGTACAGCCTAAAAACAGCTGGGTATCGCAGTTCCCGATGATTTCCTGCCATTGATTATCCGGATAACGGTTCTGCATCTGGGGCAGGTTCTGAAACATGACACTGATACTTAAAGCCCGGCTGCGGATGGTACTGATTTTTTTCGTCAGATCCAGAATCACGCCGCCATTGGCAAGCTCGTCTGCCAGGATATGTACAGGAACCGGAAGACGTCCGCTGTCTCCATATTTGTCTGCATAGCGAACCAGCTTGATAAATACAAAGCTCATAAACAGCGATGAGAGAAAATCAAAGGTAGAATCCTGGTCAGAAGAAACGCAGAAATAGGCACATTTTTCGTATCCGGGCCGGGTCAGATTGATTTCATCGTAGCTGGTGATCTGCCGGATCAGTTTATTCTGGAAAATCTGCAGGCGGGAGCCGAGACCGATAATAACTCCGGTTCTTACGGTGTCATTTGCCTGGCGGAAAATATTGTAAGGGGCTTTTGCCGGATGCGTGACAGGAAGCAGATCAAACAGACCGTTCAGCTCCTTTTCAGAACACATAGTCAGGAGCTGGTAAACCTGTCCCATATTCTTTCCCTCTTCCGGGAATCCGCGTTCAACATATAGAATCAGCGCTTTCAGCAGATTCAGTTCCGCATTATCCCAGAAGTGATCGCCTTTGCCGGATCCGGTATTTTTGATGATAACGTCGGCTGTGAGCTGTGCCATGATTTCCTGACCTTCGATTTCCTTCAGACAGTTCCAGCTGTCCGAATGCTCCGGATTTACCAGATTAAAGACCCGGACCACATATCCGTTTTCTTCCAAATAGGATGCCATATCTTCATATAGTTCGGATTTTGGATCATTGATGATAAGACTTTCCCCTTGTCCGTTTTTATATTTTCTGGAGACACACTGGAAGATGACATTTCTGGCATAAGCTCTGCTCTTCATGGAACCACTGGCACCATATACAGCAACATTTCGATTCATGCGGGTGTCTTCCGGCAGACAGACTGCTTTGTTTCCCATGCGTCCAAGAATTGTTCCTCCGCAGGTTCTGATATCGGATACCAGCATGAGCACCTGATGCAGTTCACTGCCTGTCATAAAGCCAGAGGTTCCGTAGGTTCCTTTATCCGAATAGATCAGGTTGCGCTCTGTATCATGGACTTCTTTGCTTCCCCATCCCATCCGCATCACCATAGACACCAGCAGTCCGAAGCTTATGAGGCATAAAAGGATTCCGTATAAGCTGTACGGGAATACGGTAAGAGCAGAGAAGCAGGAAGAAAGTGTTCCGGAAGGAAAGGACGGAGAGGTTCCATTTCCAGGGGTATTCCCTGCCGCTGACCAGCTCTGGTAGTTGATCAGAAACTGCGCCAGATACCCGCCTGCATAGAGCAATGTAAAAATCAGGATGGGGAGAGCAATGAGTGAAATCCAGTGTTTTTTATTGTCTATGAGAAAAACCTCCTTTCAAATTTTGCAAGGTCAATGGTACTGATGGTTACGGCATCTCCGCAGTAGAGAAGCAGCGCCTCCTTCTGGAAGTCAAAACAGATGAGATGTCCGGTCTGTCTTTGCAGTTTAAGGGCGGTGATAAAACGGGAGATTCGCAGCATATCAAAATCATAAGCCAGAAGAACCGGCTGTCCCATTCGGACTGCATCATGTTCCATACTAATGGACGGATTAACGGTTTCTAAGTCTGAAAGAAGCAGAACAGTCAGCTGTCTGCCAATGGTCGGGCTGCACAAAATCTTTAAAAGAATTTCACCGGCATGGCTGTCAGGGATAAAGTGGAAATAGTCAAAACTGGTATCAAGCGTAAACAGGCTGTGCCGGACCCCACCGGTACTGGTCATCAGTTTCACAGCAGTTTCCATATTGCTACCGATGAAGAGTGCGTGGATAGGAATTTTGTGGCAGTAATGATCGGATAGTACCCCCTGTGTAATATGATGGGAGAGCAGAGCCTTCAGACGAATCTCTGTTTTATATTCCCATTTCATCACAGTACTTCCTGTATAGAAGACTGGAAATATCAGACTTTCGGTTAAAAGGATTCCAATGGCTTTGGAGTTGTTAATCTTTGTTGTTTCCATACCAAGTTCCTTCAGCTCTCTGGACTGATAAAAGACAGGGAAAGGAAGTATATGAGTATCATCTGGCGGAACTCCGGAAAACAAAGCCGGTTTTTTATCCCGGAATATAGTGATTCCCGCACCAAGCATCAGGCAGTAAGTACGGGAAGTCTGGTGAAGCCGTAGCCTTCTGGGGTAGTCGCTTCGTGGCTGATTGGTATCACTGCTTCCAGTCAGATAAAAGGAAAAACGCTCCGGATTTTGGGCAAGGAGCAGTTTCTTTCCTCTGGAAGTCAGTCGGTATCCGCGCAGCTTATCTTTATAGTGGGTTTTGATGAGCCGGTCTTCTTTAAGGCGCGTGATTAACTTCTCTCCATAGCTTTCTCCTATATGAATCCGAGAAAGGGTATCGCAGGGAAGTTCACCGGAAATGGCAGTTATTTCTAAGATCCGGTAGGCGGCAGTCGAAGTATCCAAAGTAATCACCTCCTGTTGGTTTTAACCATATTCGGCTGAAACTCCGGTAAAACCCGAGCGTTCTTTAGCCCGAAAATGGTAGATTATATGTATCCTGTGACAGATTTTACCGGAGTCGAAACTTTCAGCCGGATTCAGAAGGAAAATCCGACAGGTACTTGGCAGCATTTTCATGCGCTTTCAGCCATTTTGAAAAATAAGATTTTTCCATAATGGTAAGAATCGTACAGTCTTCGGTACCAAACTGGGTACAGTGATAAACATCACATAAAAGGCCGGAATCATCTTTCATCAGAAAGGCGGCTACAGTATCTAAAATCTGTTTACATTCCAGATTGTCATAGTCCCGGATGCGCCTGGCAGATTGATTTTGGTCGTACTGGTGTGAAAAGCACACAACACACTGGTCGAAACGACGCAGAGGGTGGGTGCCGGCATAATCCGCCAGACACTGATAAAGGGGTTCGGTGATAAAAGCAGGGTTTGAACCTTTTTTCTTTTTGGGCATCAATCCCGGCAAAGTGATAACAACCTGACAGTCAATCTGAGTCACGGTAATTCCCTGTATATCTGCCGCTTTCTGCATCAGAATCGGTTTGGGTACCAGATTGGCAGAGTAGATCAGGTTGCGGAGAGTACAGGCAATTTTCTCAGCCCGCAATGCAGCATCGGTGCTCAGCTCCTCATAGTTCTGGGGATAAGTATCACTGTCAGTCAGGTTCAGAGCATACAGTGTGTTGACGAGTTTGGATATTTCATTTTGTATCCGCTCAAGCCGGGTATTCAGGGTGGTTCGGTCCATAAGTCAGTCCTTTCTTGTAGTAATGAATTTTCCCGTTTCGTGGCAGGCAATATGCGGTTACATCCGGAAGCCGGCCGGCAAGTTCCAGCTGAGTTTCCGATGACAGAACGATCAGACGCTGATAGTTATCAGGAGGCCGCAGTTGCAGGGACAGCGCATGGGAAACCAGAAGTTCTTTGCCTTCCGGCAGCCAGATGACCTCATAACATTCTTCACGGGCAAAGAAGGTAAGCGTAACAGGAAACTCGCCTGGAGCATGGTAGGTGACTTCCGGTAAGAAGTCCAAAAGCACATCAAAAGCAGCCTCCATCCCATCAGCACATTCTGTTTCCGGCAGATGAACGACAGAGCTTTCCTGTAAGGAGATCCGGCCCTGTTTTTGCAGCTGTTTTAATATGGAATGAAAAGCTGTCTCAGAAAGCTGAGGGAAGAGCAGCAGCATCTGACGAAACTTCAGGCGGTGGTACAGGGAAAGAAGCCGGATGATTTCTTTGTGTACAGAGCCGGTCTGGTTTGGATAAAGCATAAAAGCCTCCTTTTGCGTAATCATGCGTAATTGTGAGGATTCGTAAGCTGGCAGTATTGACGGTCGAGCAGTAAATACTCAAAGTGTGAGTAATCCTGTGTATTAGACCGCTTCAGACATAACCTGGTGCTGGCGTTCCCGCTCCAAAAGCCGCTTCAGTTCTTCTCTGTCCGTGGTAATCAGTTCTTTTTCCAGTTCCGAGGCTTTAAACTCAACAGTTACATTATTGTTATTGGTAGAGATCAGTGCATTTCCACGTTCAAAATGAGTGATAGCCATAGTTTCTGCTTCGGAAAGATGCAGAATTGACTGTACCCGCATCGCCTCTTCGTCTTCCAGGTTCAGGATAATTTTGGTTTTGGAATTATTGATAATACCCTTACCATATTTACCGTCGTCCAGAGCAAAGAAATCATTCAGATCCTGGGTAGCACAGATGGCAGAACCGCCATAGCCGCGGATGATTTTGAAAATCTCCAGAACAAATTCCGCAGCCAGCCGGTTGGAAGATGCTCCGATCAGTTGCCATGTTTCATCAATGAAGATGGCTTTTTCCACGGTACGATCTTCTTTGGCCTTATCCCAGACAAAATCCAGTGCTACAAACATACCGACGGTCAGCAGATCACCGGTCAGTTCAGAGATATCCAAAACGGTGTATTTATTGTCCAGATTCACATTGGTCTGCTGGTTGAAGGTGGAGGCAGAGCCATTTACCAGTCGGTTCATAATGTTGGCAAGACGTCTGGTATCCGGATTTTCCTTCAGGATGTTGTACACATCTCCCAGAACTGGCATCTTTCGATAGTGTCCGAGATTTTCCGGGTCATACAGGCTGCCATTGTTGTGAGTAATTCCTTTTTTCCTGTAGGTCTGAATCAGAGCCTCATCTAAAAGCTGCCGTTCCTCGTGATTCATGTCCGGAATCAGCAGAGAAAAGAAGATATGCAGCCGTTGGATTTTTGCAGCCAGTTCGGATTTGTCAGCCTGGGGACCATCCAGAAGTTCGTTGGCAGAAGAATCAACCTTGCGAATTTCCATAATGTTGATGCAGTTTTTGGAGGCCGGAGAGATCTGGATAAATTCTCCGCCAATATTGTTGCAGGCTCGGTGAAATTCATGGCCCTTCAGAGGGGCAATAATAAAGACCTGGATATTTTTTCTGCGCATCCTAAGCGCCATCAGCTGCATTGTGAAGGTTTTCCCTGCTCCGGATGTGCCAAGCAGTGCCATGTTGGCATTCTTATATACTCTCGAATTAAAGATATCCACGATAATCAGAGAGTTATTGTGTTTGTTGACACCAAGCAGGATTCCGTTATCATCGCACATCTCAAAAGATGTGAAGGGATAGCAGCTTGCAACGCTGGTAGTCAGTACGTTCCGTTTGGAACGGGCGAACAGCTTTCTCTCCAGAGATACCAGAGGCAGTGCAGACAGCATCGCCTGCTCTTCCCGAAAATGACAGGTTACAGCCTCCATGTCCTGAGACAGCAGCAGCTTTTTCATTTCGTTGGTGCGCCACTCCAGTTCTTCCAGGCTGTCGGCTGTGACGGTAATGAGAATGTTCATATAATAGAAATCCTCATTATTTGCCAGTCCATCCTTTAAGAAGTATCCAGACCGGATTGCGCTGTCCAGATCATCGTAGTCTGAGTTGGTATCGGAAGTATCTTTGATTTTGGAGCGGTTGATTCGCAGCTGTTGTCCCAGTTTCTGCTGTACTTTATCCTTTGGCTGCCGGTCAAAGAAGATGTCTACATCGATTCCTTCTCCGGCATTGACCAAAAGGGAGAGCCAGCCTGCACAGACCTGGGTGCGGTAGCCGCTGGAAGGGATCAGAAGATAAGTGTGATAGACTCCATCCATGACACAGTAGTTTCCATGGGTAAAATCAATGCTTTCCGGGGCAAAAAACTCTCCGGCAGGAATATGATCCAGGTCGTTTTTGCGTCCGGCATTGATATACTGACCGATTACCTCATTGATTCGGGTCGGCAGAGGTTTTATGGCACTGGTACGGCGGTTCAGCAGGTTATAGAGAACATCCGTGGCAAGTTCATCTTCGTTATCAGGCATCAGGATTTCATTTCCGCACTGCTGAAGATAGGTTTTCGCTGTCTGAACAGCGGTTGCCAGGGCAGAGCGGGCATCGCCTTCGTCTGTGTTCCGACTTCCGTTAAATGGTTCATATTCAAAAATAATAAAAAAACGACGGGTTATGGCTTCCTTTGAGCCGATCCTGCGGATCAGAGATTCATAATCCTTTAAAAGAGCCAGACAGCGTTCATCTGTTTCCTGTGCCATCTCCCCTTGGATCGCTTCCAGATGGCGGTTTATATCAGCTCTTCGTGTTAAAACCTTGAACTGAAGTTTTACAGGACTGATTTTCAGATAGGACACGAACGAATAAATAATATTTTTCTGTTCTCTGGCACTGCGGAGCAGAAAATTGATGGGAACAATCTCAACAATTTTCACAAACCGGTGATCTCTGGTATAGATGATACCATTTTCAATTTTTTGAATCGGCAGATATTCGGCTGCAGGGTTCAGCAGAGGAATGGTCTGTTCCTGACGGTTACCGGAACGGTCAGGGTGGCCCTTTTCCTTTCTTTTTGCAGCTTTGCGTTCTTTATAGCTGCCGAATTCATCCGGAAAATCTTCGGAAGCTTTCTTTTTTTGTTTGGATTTTTTCTTTGCCTTTTTCCCAGAAACGGTATCGGTTTGTTTTTCTGAGGCACTTTCTTCTTCAGCTGCTTCCGGACAGATGCCGACAATTCTCCGGTGCTTCAGATAAAGAAAAAAGTTGATAACAAAGGATGTCAGACTCTCTCCGTTAATTCCGATGATGGCAAACAGAGCCAGCGGAAGAACGGTAACACAGGCAATTATAATTTTAGTGGTAAGAGAAAATGGCAGGTAAAATTCGGGAATACCAACCAGCAGGGAAATGCATAAGGCTTCTACCGCATTCCGCAGCTTTAAGGTTCCGCCCATAATGGTTCCGGATTCAATAAAGTTTGGCGGTATGATATAAATATCAGTTTCTTCTTGTCGCAGGGACATGGGACACCTCCTGTAAATGTAGTCTGGCAGCAAATGGACTGTCTGCCAGCCGGTTAAGGCGAGGCATACGGTCTGCCGCACAGGACAATATTGTTGACACTGTAAATCGGGCGGTAGACCACCTTCTTCTTGGAGAAAGAAGCATCTACCACATAGCCGTCTCCGGCATAAATAGCCACATGACCGATATTCATGTATCGGTTATTGACTTTAAAGGAATAGAAAATCAGATCTCCGGGTGCAAGGCTGTCATAGGAAACAGCCAGATTGTTTTCTACAATAAAACGTCCTTGGGAAGCTGCTGTATTGGAACCGTCATACTGAAGCGATACACCCAGCTGGTTGTAGACCCAGTAAGTAAAGGAACTGCAGTCAAAATACCCAGGCTGGTTTCGAAGCTCCTGGCTGTAGGGTGTGCCAAGTTTTGTCAGCCCCAGATCCACCGCCGCATTTCCTGTTTCTCCCGGAACAAGATCAGGATTTATTTCCACAGAATAAATGGTGTCATATAAGAACAGGTGTAAATTGGAGGCATAAAAACCGGCAGTCTCTGCCTGTTCTTCAGTCAGGTGGAAGACATGATTGGAAAAATATTCATCCCCGGCATATTCGATGATGTATTCATAGTGGAAAATGGTCTCCGTTTGGTCGGTTCCCTCAATGGTCTCTTCTCGCTCCGTAATATTGACAGAATAGGTAAAAATGCCGTCTGTTTCTGCCCGCAGAATCTGCTCCAGTTTCTTTAACTGCACTTCCTTGAAATCCTGCTGAGAGGCACAAAATTGGGAGATGATCAATGCACTTTCATAAATAATCTGGTCAGAAAAGTCATCTGTAATGCTGTATTCACAGTTGGTGCCAAGATTTGCGGCTTCTGCAAGGATACGATCCAGAAGCAGGTTGTGTTTTTCCCGAAGAATTGTTTCAATGCTGGTTTCGGTCTGAGAGATATTTGCCATGATGACAGAATTATCATTTAAAACATTGTCGGGAACCGCATCCAGCCCTTCGTTACCGAAAATCAGAGAAGGCAGCATAAGTATAAACATGACAGGAAGCAACAGGAGCGCAATGATTACAATGAGGATTTTAGCGAGGGTGTCTCTTCCTTTCCAAACGGCAGATACAGCCATTCCTGCAGGACCGCCGGTTCTCTTTGCAATGACTGCAAAAGCCTTGCCGGGGCTCATACGCGATCCTTTCGCTGCGGCATACGGGGCAGCTTCTGGACAATGTTTTCATGGTAGGCGATCTGCCCTTTTTCTGTCATATACGGGATTCGTTCTACTGTGTCGGCAGCATACTGGCGATACCATGTGGTCTGATCCGCTGCTGTCACGGTTTCGTAATTTCCTTCGGGAGCCATATACTGGTCTGTGTGGTACATGGCAAAGGATGTACCGTTCGGATGCTCTATACTGGTTTCTGTTCCGGTGATACGTCCTCCTCCGATTTCCACATCAGAATAGGACGGGGCACTGGCAATGCCGGTCTGTCCCATATAGGAAGTCAGCGCCTGGGCAGCTTGTGCTCCTTTCATGGAGCCTGTATAGCTGATGCTTCCCTGCGCAACTGCACCGGTTACCTTGTTGGCAAATTCACCTCCCTTTTTCAGGGAAGATTCAAAGGCTTTTCTGCTGATGGGATTGCCGGACTGCCCGGTAACAGAATTCATAACGCTTTGAGAAAACTGGCGGCTGACGGCTCCAGCCAGTCCGCCGGACAAAAAGGAAGCCGGATTCATACCATAGCGGTTGCTGGTAGAGCCGCCTCTGTAAGAGCCGCCGCGAAAAGTTCCGCCAGTGGAGATGTTTTTGGCGGATGTCAGCCCCTTTGCGGCAATCATAAACTCAGCCATCATGGAACCGCCCGTATGTCCTACATTGATTCCAAGACTGCTCATAAAACTATCAATCTTCTGACTGATTTTTAAAAATGCGATGGCACACAAAAACCAGATAAAGATACTGCCCGCAGTAGCTTCCTTTCCGTGGGCAGCCACTTCATCTTCTGTGACAGCCAGAACTGGCATGATCTGCATCAGCGTCAGCGACAGGGTAAGAGCTGTGCCGGTGGCTATTTTTTGAATCGTTCGTTTCATGGATACCTCCTAAATTGAGAGTGGGTTAGAAATAAAGCTGCCCACCATGGAAGTAAAGAGGCGCAGGCACCAGGCATTCATAATCAGTAAAAAAAGCTGGCCTCCAAACATCCGGCACCAGCTTTTAAAGATATTAGAGGTACTTTGGGCAGAACCGGTGGCAAATGCCATAGGAGCCGTGAAGATCAGTACCCCCAGCAGAATATAGCGTTCTGCAGCCTCAAAGAGCAGCTTGATGTAGTTCCAGGCCAGGATTAACAGAAGGGTCAGAGCAATCAGAGCTACTGATCCGTTGGCACATACCCCAAGGACTGTAAGCAGGACTGAATTGAAATCTGCAAAATTCAGTGCGGGAAGATCCGAAGAGAGAATCCAGTTGTAGGGTGTTCCTCCCACTCCAAGAATCAGATCAGTAATATCCTTACAGTAATAAACCAGTCCGATAAATAAAAAAGAGCGGATACTCAGTTTGAACGGATCTTCTGCCTCTACGCCTGCAATCAGTCCGAAGTTTTTAAAAAGCTGCCAGATCCAGTTGAGAAGAATCAGCCCGATGGCAGTTGCCACAAAAATCCGGTACATTGTCTCTGCTGCGGGAAAGTACCGAAGAAATGTGTCCATGTTACAGCCCAGAGCACCCAAAACAGATGTGGTAATCAGATCCAGGGCATTCATTACCTGTTCGGCAATCCATTCCACAATCCCGTCTAAAATCCCCATATTTCATCACTCCTTTCCTCGCGGTTATCCATTCCATTGTCCGCCGGAGAAGAAGGGAGTGATATAGGCCATGATAAAACCAAGCCCGTTGAGAATTGCCCAGGATATTACAATGCGTTTCAGCCAGGCCCGGGATTCATCTACGGTTCTTCCGGATTTGGAAAAGTTCATAAGCAGCAGTGCCACCGATGCAGTCACAATAGCGGCAATAGTGGATATCCCCAGTATTTTGGAGTAGACATCTTTCATAATCGTTTCTGCCTGTGTCCACATATCAGCAGCCAGTACTGTCTGAGTATCCAACAGAAGAATACAAAGACCCGCCGCAGCTCCGTAGAGTGCATAGTCTAAAACTGGTTTCTTCTTTCGGCAGGCGGAACCGGCAGGTGTGATACCTGCAATGGGGGAATTTGTCTTTTTTTCGTTCTTCATGTATGACCTCCTTGTGATGAAATGAAAAAGACCGAACAGCAGCGTGAACCGCAATCCGATCTTTGGGGTAAAAAATAACACCTGAATGCACAGGTGTCTTTCCTGCCATAGCTGTCTTCCTGGGATTGGGTACAGCTTTAAGCATGGACATTATATCATGGCGAAAATGCAGTGTAAATTGCATTTCAGTGCCAGTTATTTCCCGTTTTTTGCCATTTTTATGCCATATCGAGCGGCTGGCAGAGTTATGGCATGGAAAGGCTGGCTTCAGTTATCTGGAAAGAACTGATTCACGATATGAAGGCAGTTTCTGGCAGTGTATCCCCAGAGGATTCCACTGAGAGCTTCAATCGCCTGGGGACGCTTTCGATAGTAAGTGCGGTAGGAAATATTGGCTATGTGAGGGCGCAGCTTATCAATAATCTCGTCGGCATTCTGAAGCTGCTGTGGAGAAAGATAGGTGTAATAGAGAATCCAGTAATACTGTTCTCCGAATTTGTGTTTGTTACGAAGAATTTCCACGGCTGAGTTCAGCAGAGACAGCATTTGGTTGCTCCGTTCAATACTCTTCGCATAATTTTCCAGCTTACTCCCGTTTAAATCGGCTCCGGCCAGATAGATGGATTCCAGGAAGTCATCAATGCTGCTTTCATACTCAATCTCAAACTCTCTTTTTACGTGTTGAACCTCTAACTCCAGATTCCACACAGCATCCCGGTAACTTTTCAGCAGCCGATAGGTATCGTGGTATACGGGGTTACTCTGGTCTACTGAGTGATTTTTACTGCTTGTCTGTTTCATAATGCTCCTCCTCATGAGAATTAGTAGTCTGCTTTTGGACAGGTGATGCACCAGGGACGGCATCATCAAATTTTATGGATGGATCCGATTGAAGCATCGGCTGAATACTCAGTTCAAAGTGGTAGACAATGTTGCTTTCGCTGCAGCCAATCTGCAGAGAATACCTGTAAATATCCCTTCTGCAGGCGGATAATCGATATAACTTATACTTGCTTTTGCTGCATTCACAGCAGAAAACCCCTTGCGCCGCAAGGACTTTTGCCGATTTTTGAATTATTTTCAATATGTGAGTTTCTGGGACGCTATCTGTATTGTCTGAAACGTATATCTGTTCTGTTTCCGGCAGAATGTCTGCCAGTGACTTCCCGATATCAGCTTCTGAAAGACAGCGGGATGCCTCATCATCCAGAGTGACAGGAAGCTGAAATGTCAGGGAGACCTCTTCTTTATCTACCATTACATCACTGATGCTGAACATCGTTGACAGGTAGCCCTGAAGGTATAAAACGCTTCCATGGGTTCCGGTAAAAGAAACAACGGTCAGGTATTCATGGCTTTCCAGTTTCTTGAGCAGGCGGCTGATACTTGATTTGGACAGGCCCCATCTGAGGGCAAGCTCCCGGCAGGTAATCAGTGGGCGGCCCGTATGATCTCTGAAATAGACAACAGGCCCTACATCGGAGCCTTGAACCTGTGGATCGTTGTAGATGGCATGAATCCACATGTCCAGAATAATATCCATTTCCGAGCATTTTCCCATGCTCACCAGTTCATGAACAACCGATACCGGGAAAAAGAAAAAGCCAACATCCTTCTGGCATGGGTAGTTGTACTCAAGAGAAGTATTATTGGCTTTCCAATCAGATATATGAAATTTGATGAGCCGGTTCCGGTCCAGGCGGGTATAGGTGATGTAATTCTGGGACTGCAGAAAGTCCAGAATGCTGATGGCCTGGTGCTGGAATCTGGTTCGGAACCAGGATGACAGTTCCTGTGGTGTGCAGATCCATTCGCCTGGAGACACCAGGTAGGTAATTCCGTCCATTTTCCGGTAGGATGAACGGAAGTTGGCGTAGGAGCACAGGACGATATAGTAATATAGGTAGGAACTGCCGTGGGTGCGGAAGTTCGGGTCATTCATCAGCCGTCGGACAAATTCACGGTAGATGCGGCAGCGTGGGTAGTCCACGATTTGTTTGAGTTCTAATTGATATTCCATGTTTCCTCCATATAAGTAGGGTAAAGTGTTTGAAATAAATCAGATTCTGGGGTACAATAGTGACAGCTGAAATAAGGTGGAGCATAAGGTGGACGACGATTTGAAAAATGGCTGCAGTGCCTGTAAATATGAGACTTCTTAGCGTAGAGGGGAGTGGTCTGCAACACCCTGATCACCGGTTCAAATCCGGTTCGCGCCTCTTGAGGAATCACAGAAATGTGGTTCCTTTTTTTATATAAATTTCCTTTAAAATAAAGGAATTTCGGCTATTTTAGTAATTATTACTAGAATAAACCGAAGTTCCTTTTTTAGTGGAAAGAGCCGTTTTGGAACAGGTTGGTACACTATAAATCGAAAGATAGTGTACCAATAGTGTACCGGAAAACAGTAGCAAGTGAGAGACCTGCAGATGACTTGACAAGTATTTGACAGGTTTTAGCGTTTTTTTGAAGAATTTAAAAAATTTTTAAGTTCTGCAATCACATCATTACTGCAACTTTGCATAAAGCGCATTAAATATTTATTTATATCTTGAATAAGTTCTTGACGCTCATTCATTGATTTCGTATTTGGCAATGAGTTTATGAAGCACTTATCATTAGTGATTTTTTCGCATAATAGCATATTAAAATAGTGTGAAACATTTTCTATGATTTCATAAAAATCAGACGCTGACAATGAAAATACAGAGTTGCTTTCGTTAATCTGTCCTTCTGTAGCGTTTTTGATTTTCTGATGAAATTTTTGCTTGCTTTCTTTTTGGAAATCGCCTAATTGTTGATTCAGATAATCAGCAAAGTGCTTATCTTCCATATTACATTCCTGAATTGATGCTGATGCTTCGGAGGCATAAATGAAATTATATGCATCCATGCAAAGATTTGGAATAATATGGGAACGTAGTTGATTATATATGTAAAATTGGGTATCTGGCACAGTTTTCCTGTATTGTGGCTTAGACAAAAGCAAAGCTTTAAAATACAGTTCAAAAGATGCTAAATCGCTGTCACTAGCTTCTGCAAATAAATCTAAAAATGAATTTAATTTATACATACGCTCCGGCTCAAGACAAAGAACCTTTTGTAATAGAGAAGAACGGAAATCTCCAGGTACAAGTGACAGTTTTAATACAGTTTTTTCAATATAGCTATTACCTTGTTCATCTGTACGAGTATTTATTTGAAGTAGTTCATCCGTATTTTCGACTAGCCCTTGAAGGTAATCAGGAGTACATCCGAGAAAATAAGCCATTTTATTTAATTTATCTTCTGCCATAGCACATGATTGTCCGGATTCAATCTGATTAATACGTTGTCTTTTGCATCCACAGTATTTTCCTAAATCTTCACATGTATACTGGTGTAATTTTCTAAGTTTCTGAACACGTTCTCCAATAATATTTTTTTTAGCCATAGTTTCTCCTAGGTATTTTAGTCTTGGTAAGAACAAGTATACATATCAGCGCAATTGTACGTCAAGTGGGTAGGGCGTTTCGTTCCGAAAAAAAAGAGGATAGAATGATGTCACACCGGTGGATAGCCCACCGCGAAAACAAATTGAGTGTCAGATTTCTCCCTAACAGGAGGTGAAAGGCATAAAACTAAAAGAAATTTGTTCCGCGTGTGGGAGAGAAAGGAGACCAACAATGCAGGAAAATTTTTCAGAGTATAATCGCACGATGCAGAATGCAAACATGACTGCTTATCATCTGGCCCAGATGAGGGAAGTAGAGATAAGAAGCCGTTTGCAGGAAAAGGTAGAGAGTGCGCAAATCGAGATTGCGAAAAGAGCCGAGATAGAGGCAATCTGTACCTATGAAAAAAAGCAACGTGCGGAAGATAGAGCAAATATAGCAAGTTTACGCTGCCTTCAAAAAACGGAAGTAGTTCTTACTAATGATGGCGAGGTAGAGATTTGCAAAGAACTATTCGGAGCAACGAAAACTGACCGAAGCAATTTTCGAATCGTCAATTATGCAATTTTACAGTCACAGTTGCAGGATGAGGAGAAAGAAGTTTTAGCTATCGAGTTCGCATGTGAAGGGAAAAAGAAAAAGGTTTTTTTGGACACATCGAAATTGTCAGCAAAAGTACTAAATCAAAAATTTAACAAAGCTGGAATCCACTTTAAGTTTTCACAGAGAAAGGAGGCTGAGTTGCGGGAAAATCTGGTGATAAAACTACAGGGGATTGCACCTATTACAGTAATTCCAGAATCGCATGGATGGTATCGCAATCAGGAAGGGAAGTTGTCTTTTGCGTTTCCTATGGATCAGACATGGAAGGAAGTGGGAAAACAAATATGAAAAGTGAAGAGCGGAAAATTGATTTGGTGAAAGCCCTTATCCTTTCTTATCCGCTATTAGGAGAAAGTGGATTTAAGCTAAATAAGCCAATTGCACTAATTTGCGAGGATGAAAAAAAACAACAGATTTTATGGAGAAAATTATGCTTGTTCCCGAAAGAGCAGAAATTAATTCCACTGACAGTAAAGCCCAAAGAATTAGAAAAAAATTGGGTTAACGCAGAATATGGAGTATTTTTTGCTGATTATAGACAAGGGCGATATACTAAGCAAAATATGGAGTGGCTATTGGAAGCTACTCAAATGGTGGGAACTGATATTGGAAGTCAAAAATTAATACTAATATTCGTTACTTGTTGCCTGCCCAAAGATATTAATGTGGAGGGGAGTTTGTATTTTGCCGATTTGTCAGCAGAGGAGAGTGGGATTAATACTCATGAGTTTATCAACTACCTGGTCCGGTATGAGAACAGGATTAAGTCATTTGTAAAAGAGGGTGTGGAAAATGTTTCAGCGAATTTTACAATTTTAGAGGCGGCAAAATGTATTTGGCAAAGATTTATGATTGAACAAATACGTGAAAAAGAAATTCCGAACTTTTGCAATGGTATTGCTGTTATGATGGAGGACATATACGGAGAGTGGGAGGAAATAGAGAATCCAGAAAGCTATGTTATTGCATTGTACCGGGCGATAAGTAAGAATGCTGGTTTACTACCTCCATTTTTGAGTAGAGAGAGAATAGAGGCGCAGGAGATGAACTTGATAGACGATGCTATTTTTTACGATGACGATGCCTATTACTTGCCAGAACATTTTTTTCGATTTATTTGCGAACGGAATATTCCTTCTGCTAATGTGGCCTATATAAAATCAAAACTAGCAGAAGCAGGCGTATTAGTTTTGGAAGGGAAGGCCAGAAACTACTTCACAGTTAAAATTGACGTGGTGACAGTGTATGGCAGCATTTCGAGGGTCAGGAGAATGAAGATTCTTCGTGAAAAGATCGACCAGTTCGGCGAGTTTACATTGCAGGAACTGTCCTTAATGAGAGAGGAGGAGACATATGAAAGTGACGAGTGGGAAGTCTGTGAAACTTGGGAGGCTTAAAGGAACGGGAAAATATGTGCATATTGCAGAGGATGCGGATAATTCCAGCCTTTTGGTACTGGGACGTTCAGGGAGTGGTAAGACGTATGCCCTTCAGCAAATTGAAAAAATATTGCAGAAAATGGCGGGTGTGTACTGATCATAAATTTCAACCAGACGCACGATCTTCTGAATTTTAACGAAAATCAGAGGGTAAAACGGATTAGTGTTCGCTCTGCAGGGTATCCATTTCCTCTATTTTGTAGAATTCCATTTCCCGATGGTCATATGGAAGAGGACTCTGATATTACAGAGTCAATACTAGAGATTTTCAGTGGTACACTGCCGCTTCCGGTGCGGCAAAAAGCAGAGCTTCGCAGGGCTGTACAGCAAGTAGTTGAGCAATCGGAAATGTGGCAAAAAGGCATTTATGCAGTAGGAGAGTTGCTTTTTCAGCGAGAAGAAGAGGCAGCTTGGCGTGTCTATGATAAATTCCACGCTATTTTTCGAAGTATAGAATTTCGTGCGCAAGAGGAGACGATTTTTAACCCAGGGGAAATTACAATTCTGGATTTAGGTGATTATGTTTCAAATGTACAACATTTTATTGCTGAAATGACTCTGGCAATTTTATACCGATATTTTTGTATCTGGGGCAGGTATGCAAAGCAACCATTATTCGTAGTTCTGGACGAATTTTAGGTTTTGCGCCTGACTAGTAATTCAATTTTGGCACATATTTTGAGAGAGGGACGAAAGCACAATTTAGCGTTGCTCTTGGCTACACAGACATTGGAAACTTTCAATAAGGAGCAAGTAGCGGTTATCCGCCAGGCAGCAACGCAACTGTATTTCCGACCGGATGAGCGGTGCTTGAGACAGCTCGAGAGGGAATATATGGGGGAAAATTGGGTAAAAAATCGGGAAAAAGTGGTATCATTCCAGCGCGGAGAATGCATTGCTGTGGGGCGTTTCCGAATGGGAAATATGATAATCAAAAAACCAATTTTTATAACTTTTCGGGAGAGGAGAATGTAATTATGAACAAAGAGACGAAAGAGAACATTAAGATGCAAGTTTATAGTAAAGCGGACCTACTAGAAATTTTTCCCTTCGGAAGGACGAAGCTACAGCAGCTGCTTACGGCAGGAGTGCTTCCTGTGGTAAAAGTGGGTAAAGCATACCTCACGTCTGACGCACAGATTCAACGCTGGTTACTCGAAAACACAGGTAAGGAAATTTTTTATTGATGCCGGATGCCCCTGGAACTACCTCCAGGGGTCGACTTTTGGGAGGAATATTATGGTAGAAAAAGAAACTATGAAAAAACGCCGTAAAAAAGGCGACGGTTCGATTACAATGAAAGAAAATGGGACGTATTTGGGACGGATTACGATTGCGGGATATGAACCATTTTCCTGTACCGGAGCAACGAAAAAGGAGGTAGAACGGAAACTAGAGGAATTTAAAATCCGTACCTTAAAAAAGGAGATAATTCCGCAGCGGATTTTTGTCAGTTCGTATATCGAATCATGGCTGGAAAATGTAAAGAAGCCATCACTGAAAGCATCGTCTTTTGACCGACTGGAACGTACATACCTTACGCAGATTAAAGATAGCCGGGTAGGAAGGTGCCAGCTAGGAAATATTACATCAATGGATGTGCAAGGGTTGATTAATGAAAAAAGCAGGACACTTTCCTATTCTTCTCTAAAAAAAATATACGAATTGTTGAACGGCTGTTTTGAGTATGCAGTGATTTGTCGAGAAATGGATTTTAACCCAGTACGAGCAGTCCGGATGCCGAAAAAAGAAAATTTAAATAAGAAGGAGAAGCAAATGAGCGTATTCAGTAAAGAGGAGCTTGTCAGAATAGAAGATGTGGCAGCCATTACGTATCAGTCAGGAGAGGTGCGGTATAAGCATGTATGGTTTTTTATATTGTTGGCCAATACTGGGCTTCGAGCTGGAGAAGCAATAGCATTGACCTGGGATAATGTAGATTTGGAAAAGGGATTCATTTATGTGCGGAAGAATGCATCAGTAGTTCAGGATCGAAGCCATGATAGTGAAAAGCGCTATAAAGTAATCATTACGACGGTTAAAACGAAAAACGGTGAAAGAGTAGTTCCCTGTAATGCGAAGGCAAAACAAGCATTGGAGTGGATGAGAAGTTATCAGGAGACGCACCATATCAAGAGCAAATATGTGGATTGTAATGATAAGGGGGAGTTGTTGAGCCAGCAGACATTACCAAAAATTTTGAAGGCGATTTTGTTCGCGGCCAATGTGCCGTATCGAAGCGTTCATTCTTTCCGGCATACATTTGCGACCAATCTAATTCAGGCAGGGGTGGACGTGAAGGTGGTAAGCCAGCTTCTGGGGCATAGTTCTGTGAAGATCACTTACGATACCTATGTGCATATGGGGATGGATCGGGCGGTTGAGGCTGTAGCAAGAATTGGATAGCCTGGTATTGCTACTTGGTATTCATTTTTAATTATGCTATACTATAAAAAAGTCGTATTAGGAATGGTAGAGGGGTCTATGGAGATAGAGTTAAAACGGGATATATACGAAGAACTGCTTAAATGGAAAAAACGAAGTTCAGGACTTGTTTTGGAGCTGGAAGGAGCCAGACAGGTTGGCAAGACTTATATTTTGGATAAATTTGCAAGAGAGCAGTATCAGCAGTATATTTATATCAATATGATTGGGGAGTCAGGGGAATATTTTCTGGAATGTTACGAAAAGGCGTATCATCGAAGAAATGTACAGGACGAGGCAGAAAATGGCATGGCCGCAGTACTGAAGACGTATGCTCCTAACTTTGTAGACAGCAGGGAGACAATCGTTGTTATTGATGAGATACAGGAGTCTCCGGTGATCTACAGCCGAATTCGCGAATTTGCCAGGGAATTTTCCTGCGATTTTATTGTAACAGGAAGTTATTTGGGAAAGACACGGGAAAAAGAATTTTTCCTTTCTGCTGGAGATACGGATACCCTGGTTATGGGGACCCTGTCTTTTCCAGAGTTTTTGGGAGCATTTGGAAAGAGGGATCTGTATGAGACCCTTACTCTGGACGGGAAGGACGATCATGCCAGGTATGATGAAATCAAGGATTATTTCGATTTATACTGCCAGCTTGGCGGTTATCCAAGAGTTGTCCAAAACTACTTGGAAACCGAAGATCTGAGCCAAAGCCGAAGACTAGTGGAGCGGATTATCGATATTTTTATCAAGGAGTCATCCAGATATTTTGAATCCGAACTGGATATTGAGATATTCGGGCAGTTATTCCAGGCAATCGCAATTATGCTTTTAAAGGAGAAGAGAGGTACGGAAGATCTGGTAACAGACTTATCCAAAATCGTCTTTAAAGAAGAAAGTGGACGGGTTTCTAAGAAGATGATAAATCGTGCCAGAAGCTGGCTGTATTTATCTCACGTAATCGGTTATTGCAGCAAAAGTATTAATTGCGATCATTTAAGCATTGTAGATAACTGCAGATATTATTATATGGATTTGGGAGTGGCTGCTTATTTTCTGAGAAAGACCGGAGAACCAGATACAGCTATAAAAGGAATTCTATGCGAAAACTTTGTGTATTTGGAACTTTTGAATCGGTTGAGGAACACAGACAGCATTGCAGGAACCGTGCCATGGTTTGCTGTATACCAGCAGACAGGAGGGGAACTGGATTTTTATGTCAGAAGCCTGCTGGATTATAAAAATTATGGCTTGGAGGTAAAGGCAGGAAAGAGTGCGGGAAATACAGCGTCCACTTTACTGGAAGCAGGCTTACTGGATTTTCTGTATTATCTAAAAGGTAATACCTATGGTGGAATTACGGAGGATGGAAAAATCCAGACAGTACCACTCTATCTGGCTGGCAGGGTCAGGTTTGATAAGGGAGTGTGATTACTTAAAAAGACAGGTGTTGCTCTTCAGTACTACTGAAGGCAACACTTCTTTTTTAGGCATAAACTGGACAGGGCAGATGCTGGGCATATTATAAAATAGGGAAGCATCTAGTAATGGTCCACTGGGGGTGTAAGGAAGTGCTGGAAGCCTTTTATTTTTTTGTGTTAATTTGGTGATGACCGTTTCTATATAGTCTTTTTGATTGTGAAATTGGGAGTAGTTGCAGTGGTATTTTTTGCCGGTAATAAAGCTGACCGTATTAATCACAAAATGAATGTGCAAATTAGGCGTGTCGGCATGGATTGCAAATACCACCTGAAACCCTTGGTTAAAATACCAGTTGGCCAGATGGTATGCAATGGGAACGATTTGACACACTCCCAGACAATCCATATACTCATCGGGGTGGAAGGAAACGATTTCATGGCGTGCTCGGAAACCGGACGTGTTTTTAAATACGGATTGGGTTTTTAAAAATTCTTCAATTAGGTTCGTTACCGTACATTTTGGAGAAAAGCCAAGGTATCCGACATAGGCAGGTGGAAAACAATCGGAGCGGCCAGTACGTGTAATATATCTTAGGAAAATTTCAATGATTTCGGGTTCATTTCTCTGATGTACATATTTCTTCTGTGGTGTTGGAGATACGTTTAAAACTGCCAAGGTTAAAAACTCCTTTCAATAGTTGATAACAATTGTCTGAACGCATTAGGGGCATCGACTAGTAAACCAGAATTTTGAAATAAATAGACCTGGGTTTGCATAAGAATTCTTGCGGTATGGAAATCTTTCTGTATTCGGGAAGAGGGAGTATTGTGCGCTTCGACACATTCATTTATGAATTTATTCGGAGTTATTTTTTTCTTAGCAGGAATGGATTGAAGAATTTGTTTGGAACGCTGTGTTAAGCGTACAGAAGTAACAGGACTTTGCTTAATTCTCATAGGATTCTCCTTTTGCGGTTATAATATATTTTATCGTTATGTATTGGTATAAATAAATCTTTATATTTTTCATTCATAGGGATAATGATAGTAATGAATTAATATATCTATTATTGATTTTATATTATTAATAAAAATAATAAAACATATTGATTTTATTATCGTTTCTTATATATAAAACAAGTATCGCTAAATGTACTACACTTTTGGTTGGAAAGGTTGAGATGAGTTGACATTCGTTGATTCGATTTCATTACAGCAATGTTATTTGCAGATAGGACAAATCAAACCCCATGCAATATGCATGGGGCATTTTAATGGTCGTAAGAAGTTTTATAATTGGTAGAAATAAGAATAAAGTCTTGGATGCTGATTAAAGGAATCGTCCAGGACTTTCCCACTTTCATAGCCTTGAGCTTTCCAGTACGGCAAAGCTTACATATGGTGGATGGGCGGCAATTGAGTATTTCAGCAGCTTCGTGTACGTTTAATAATTCTGGATAATCTTGAAGCATGTTCAAATGGATGGAACCCCTTTCAGATGAATTGATTTTATTAGAATGTTGAGTGGAAACGCTATTTAAATTCTAAAATCAGTTCATCTATTTTTTTGTTGTAGAGTGAAGATTCGAGAGTATGAGAAAATGGGGCTGTTGACAAATTCGCCACTTAAAAATCTGAAGCGCTTTATTCCCGGTATATTTCACAAAAATACTCGTTAATCTACAAAGGATTGCCTACGTTTTTTGTTCTATTTGCTAAAAAATCGTTCTTGTTTTCTGTGTGGCTTAGTTTGTCAACAGGCTCAAAGTTTCATAGACTCTGAGATTCATCTCCTTGAACGGTAGATGTGCTATATTCAATAATTAAACATGACCTCAAAATAGGAATGGGGCGGCATTCCGAGGAATACCACCCTAAGTCTGACAAAGAGCCTAGTATTTTGCTTTAACTTTAAAAACTTTTCTATTTAGAGAGTTCTGTTTATTATCCACTTATGAGGCCATTTCTTACCGTTAATGCTATTCGAACGTTTATTGCATGTTCCTGGTGAAGGTCTTCCAAATTGTTTAGACCTAACCTGTTTCATTCCACAATAAGTACACATATACTCTATTCTCTTATCCTTATCCTTATTCATATTCTAGGACCTCCTACTTTTTATTTGTAAAAATCACAATAAACAAAGCTACAACTAAATAAAAAGCAAAAATAACGAATAGCCCTTTGCTAATCAATTTTAATGGTTCGTAAATCATACCAGCTATAAACATAATTATACATGAAAGAAGTATAAAGCATCCAATTTTTGCTAACAAAGAATTCCCTCCTATTAATACACCAATTACTTCACTAATTGCTGAAATAATTGAACCTCCAACTGCAAGTACAATTATTATACCTATTATCCACCACATCATTTCCTCCGTATTTTTTGTTATTATTAGAGGTCTTTTGAAAGACCTATGTGATATATCGTATTTAATTATACTATATATATAACTTTTTCTCAAGAGAATAGTGCGTATAATCGTAAATGAAATAACGATAATATAACAATTTGGTCGGAGTATATATAATGAACCGTAATAAATGTGGATTTGATATTTTAGGGAAAATAGAATTTGAGCGACAAAAAAGAAATTGGTCAGAATATACACTTGCTCAGAATAGTAATTTAACACAGTCTACAATCTCAACCTGGTATAGGAAACAACTTCAGCCTTCTGTAGCATCATTAGAAAAAATATGCAATGGATTTGGGATAACATTGGCTCAATTTTTTTCAGAAGAGGATTTGTTACAAAGTCTTACAGTCGAACAAAAAGAATTACTTGAACTTTGGCAGTCACTATCTCCAATACAAAAAAGCGCAGTTATACAATTATTGAAATCCTTTATTTAAGATAATATATCGAATGTCATTATTTTTCAAAATTTCAAACAGATATCATAACTGTGAGTAATTCATAAGGAGGTCTTTCAAATGGACAAACGAATTCTCACAGTTATTCTCGGTATTCTTGCGCTCATTCTTGATGCGATGAAAGATGATGAATAACGCTAGCCCAGGTCAGAAATGGCCTGGGTATTTTTATGCAAATTATTTCCAAGGAGTCGAAAGAGAAGCAAACACAGAATCGATAGTGCATATAGCCTCCCATATCCATATTATGTTTACGATATAGAATGATGGAGAATGAGTTTCACACGCAGAAATAGGAAGGGCGGCAAAACAGGCTATATGCCTGAATTGCCGCCTTTTGCCTTATTCCGTATGATTTCTGCGGTGCTTTTTCTTTTTGATAAGAATGAACGAAGCAATCAATCCTGTACCCGAAACTGCAAGGAGTGTGATCCACAGCGCCAGGTTTGCAGTGTCTCCAGTTTGAGGCACTTTGTCAGATTTGGTTGTTGTGCCAGGTTGTCCGGGAGTGCCAGGCTGTTCTGGTGTTACAGGCTGTCCCGGGGTTCCAGGCTGCCTGAGAGTTTCCGGCTTCCCAGTCTGGTCGGGTGTACCTGGAATATTTGGCATGTCTGGAGTGATGGGTGCACCTGGAATATCTGGTGTATCTGGTGTATCTGAGGCGTTCGGTCCACCTGGCTGCGAAGGATTATCGGGTGTCCCCGGCATTACAGGTGTATCATCATTGACAATGGTGAATTTGTGACCGTGCCGTCTCAGTGACATGGTAAAGCCTTCGGGAACTTCTACTTCCTCCACGGTCCAGGAATAACGGCTGTTCAAACCGTACCAGGTGTATCTCCAGCCATTCTGTTCATTTAGGATCGCCTGGTCATATTCCCGTCCGTTTTTGCGGAGCATGACGGTAATGGAATCTGGAGCAGTTCTGCCATTATCCAGTTTCCAGATCTTTTGGGCGGTAACATTAATATCATCGTCGTCATCGTCGTTGTCATTGTTATCGCTGCTTCCGCTTCCGCCCCGGTAGTTGTGGAACGTTGCGGTTGCTGTCTTGTCAGCTTCAATGGTTCCGGTGTCTCCAGCGGTGGTTACGGTATAGCCGCTGTTGTCACTTTCAGTTACGGTATAACGAATACCGGCAGGCAAACCGGAAGCGGTAATACTCTCACCATGTTTCAGTGTGAATACTGCTACACCGTTATGGAAGGTCACTTCATTAAATTTTCCATTGATAGACGTATCGCCTAAAGTGATGGTAAAGGTGAAGTTTTTGGTTGTACTGCCTTGGCTACCGGACACGGTCTTGGAAACAACAAGGTTTCCTGTATTGGGGATCACAGGCTTGCTTTCGCGGGTATTTGTAAATCCCGCTGTCGCAGTCTGGTCTTTCACGATGGTTCCGTTTGCACCGGTGGAGGTGGTAGTATAGCCACCCTGGTTAGCTTCCTGCTCGGTGACGGAATAGGTCATGCCAGCATCCAGACCGGAGGCAGTCATGCTTTCCCCATGCTTCAGGGCAAAGGATGCAACGCCGTTTTTGAAGGTCATACCGCCATATGTACCGGTGACAGAGGTGTCATTTAATGTTACTTTAAAATGGAATTCCTTAGTCAGTTCGCCCTCGTTCCCGGCTACTGTTTTGGAAACCATTAATGTCCCAGTATTTTTCCCCGGATTGGGTGGGGTTGGCTTATCTGTTTCTGTCCAGTAGATGGCAAAGGGAGAGAAGCTGCCCCTCGTTTTATTTCCGGCCAGAGAAAAGATGATATTGCCATTTTCTACCCGAGCGGGAATGGCTTCCACGTTTGAGTTGTTGACCTGGTTTTTGAGGTCGTTCTTGTATTCCCGGTGTAAGCCATTAAAGTGCAGTACTTTGACGGTAGCTTCAGCCGGTATACCCGATGGGCAGGGCCAATAAATGGTGATGTTCGTGCCTTCGTCTGTGCTCATCCAGGCATTCCCGTCATTTTCATTGATCAGATCCAGATATTTGAACTGGTACTTCCCTTCTTCAAGTACATATCCGGCTGTTTTTGCACGGTCGATCAAAAGCTGTCTGGTATTTTCCTCTGCTTTTCCAGGAAGAAGCTCATCGAATAACAGGGAAATCTGTGGTGTACTGAGTCCGGCCACATCCAGTTCTGATTTTCCATTGGTGTAGAACCGGGTTCCATTGGGGATCACAGCTGTGCCGAGGCCATTTGCGGTATTGACCATGCCTGCCTCAGATACCACAGGCTGGGTGATGTCAACGGTTTTTTCGATCACACCTTTTGGATCGGATACGTTTCGAACCGTAAGAGTGCCGGGCTGATTGTGTAGGTCGATGGACTGACTGCCTTCTGAGGCTGTTACACCATCGAAATTCACGCGGATTTCATAGATACCAGCAATGGCATCATCGTTTGCAGGTGCACTGCCTCCCGGTGCAGAAGGACTTGTGGAGGACTCATGTTTTAGTGTGTAGGTACCATTTAACCATGGAAGAGCTACAATATCACCGGATTTTGTTCCATCCGGAAGCTTTTTCTTTTCCCCATTCACGGTGAATGTTACTTGGGACAGATCCATGCTTCCTTCTGCCTCAATCTTATAGCGGGCTGCTGGAAAAGTATCATGATGGATGGAATCTCCTCCGGTGTAGGAGATGATGTCCTGTGGTGTCATTGTAAGAGTCTTTTTTTCCACCGGTGTCCATGAGCCCACCAGGGTCACATCCTCATTCGGCATAGTGAAGGAATTGTTGTCTACTAATCCATTTTCATCCATATAGCTGGGAGATTTTACCTTCCATCCGGAGAAAACATACCCCTCCAGAGAAGGCTCCTCCGCAATTTGGACGGATGAGGAATAGGGTTTCTGTTCTGTTGCAGGCAACGCTGCCGCGCCATTTGGCACAGTCCCTTCGTATTCGTAGGTCACGTTATGCTGTGCTGCACGGTAATAGATTTTCAGCGGATTGGTCTGTATGGCATCAATTGCGTTTGCAGAGAGACGGTGTGAGCCATAGGTTTCGTCAAAGACATAATGTGTACCCAGTATTTCGTTTTGGTTTCCAGTAATGTCAGGACGTTCCATGTCTGTGCCGTTAAAGTCGTCAGGGGAGATTTTTACCTCTTGATCATAATTTTTCTTTCCACCGCTGGCTTCTTTAAAAAGCTTCCATTCTGACTTTCCTGTAGTCTTGTCGAAGGTTTCATAATAAATATCATAGTACCATGGGACCTCGGTGGTGTCGTTCCATTTCCATTTTCCGATGAACTCAATACGACGTTTATAAATACCTGGCGCACACAGGTTTTCGTCGTTCACTACCTTTGAATCGGCATCGTATCCTTCAAAAGTCCAAAGGCCCATCGTGGGATCGTTGTTACTTTTGCTGCCAACAAAAATGGTTTTTTCCGGTTGTATAGCGAATACAGTACTGTTTCGCAAATATACTTTTTTATCTTGAGGGTACGGTGGTCTTCCCACCCATGGTAGAATGGCATCTGCTGTGATGGATTCGAAATAATAAGATACTTTATATCCATCATATCTGGCCATAATGGATTCAGGGGCATGGACAATCCCCTTCAAAGGTATTGAGTCCTTATCCAGGGAGCCATATTCGTTATGGTAATACCCATCGATAGGATATGTGCATTTTGAATCAAAGTCCGTATAAGGTTCGTTTGCCAACCTCGGATCATTAAGGTGAAGGGTGGCTGAGTCGGTCAACTTAAAATCGTGTGCACGATATCCGTGATTCTTACATACAATGGATGTATCTTTTAGGATCACCGTTCCACCCTCTACAAAGACGCCGCCAGCATCACTGCCTGTATTATTCATGATTTTCGTATTGCCATTGAGCGTTAATGTTCCGTCCTGTAGGAGAATCCCTCCACCAACAAGGTGGGATTTATTTCCTGAAATGATACAGTTGGTGATACTGGTCGTTGGATTATAAAGGCGCATGGCACCGCCGTTTTCTCCTGAAACATTATTTCGTATTTTTGAATCCGTTATCACCAAATCCGCGTTACCCGTGACCATTATTGCACCTGCACTCTGTCCGAAATTCTCATAAATATCAACCTTGTCAAGGATTAACTGTATGGGATCCTGATGGTCAGAGTAGGTGGAGGAGTCTATTACGCTCCCGTTTGAGTTAGAATCCATTCTATTATTATGGATGGATCCGCCAGTCATTCTGAATGATGAAGCTGATAACTGAATTACAAAAGAATTGTACGTCTTAGGATCAGCATTGCAGTTAAAAATCTCTCCATTTGTTATCGTCAGTGGTGTATGCTGTACATGGATAGCCCCTCCGATATTATTTTTTAACGTAGAATCATTAAAGGTCATCGACGTACATCTGGATCCGCGAATGAAAGGAAATCCACCGCCCTTATTATTGCCATCGATTACGACATTATCAAAAGTAATATTTTCGCAATCTATAAAATGCAGTAGATAATCACTATCATCACATGCCCGCTTAAGAGTGACATTCTCAATGAGTAAATCGTTTCCATCCCGAATCGTAACATTACCTAACAGCATAATGGTGCCGCCTTCTCCGGCCAGCTCAAGTGCTTTGTCAATGCTTTTGACAGGTTTGTCCTGGGAGAGTCCGTCGTTGGTGTCATCGCCTTTAGCGCCATAAAGCCAGATGATATTCCCCTGTTCTGCTTCCGGTTTTGTCACCTGTAAGGTGATCCTGGGCAATTCGATCCCATTTACAAGAGAATACCCCCCCCGGGAATCACGGGCGTAAAAATATATTCACCTGCCAGTGTTCCATCGAATTCCGGTTCCGATTGCCATGTGATCCCAGATACGGTTCCAGCTTTTCCGGTGCTATCTGTAAAGTCCAGTGTGGACGGGAGATTGAGTTCCTTCCGTTCAGTCCCAACAGGAACGGACTGCATCTGTACTTTATCCGGAAGGGCAGAGAATTCCTGGATCTCAATAGTCTCGCTCAGTTGGTTTGCAGCAACGGAACAGATTTCGCAGGAAAACGTGCAGGGATGCCCTTTCACGGCTTCTGCATATCCACATGTATCATCATGCTGATGCTGGCAGATATTCTTTTTTGTGATGCAGCCGCTTTCTATGCTGCACTCATGGTCACAAGATAAGTTGCGTTCAGGTGGATTGGAGGGGGAAACGGTGTTGTCCGCGGCACCATTTTCCGTATAGCACGCATCGGTGTGCTTATGCACACATTTTGTGATCCACTCGTAGCAGTCCGCTGTGTGTTCGTGTTGACAGGGACTGCCTTTTGTTGCTTTCATATATCCACATGCTTCTGTATGTTCCGGGTGGTGTTCGCATATCCCGCCCGTATAAGTGGAAGTGTCTTCCGCTGATTTTCCTGCTCCAGAGGCGAACGTCACCGATGATGGGACGATCATGCATAGACAGAGGACTAGTGCAAGCCAGCGTTGTACCATTTTTCGGGTTCTGTGTTTCATAAGTTTCTCCTGTTTCTTGTTACATATTGTGATCTGTTATCTGCTTGCCGCCGGTTCTGCACCTTTAAACGAACGGGATCCGTCCGTGCAGCTGCCCATTGTTTCCCGGTATCCCCACAAGGATGGGGGGGGGGGAGGAATGCTGC
>ERZ894236.463-NODE-463-length-48807-cov-10.3432_pt1 | contig 48807 bp, 44 predicted proteins | sample MGYA00380297_ERZ894236 | MGnify/ENA primary metagenome ERZ894236 (study PRJEB32331, sample SAMN06328420) | human gut metagenome | biome: human gut microbiome; feature: stool | host: Homo sapiens | collected 2014-08-04 ... | reverse complement strand
CCCCCCGGTACAAGGCCCGCCCCGGCCCGCTCCGCGGACTGGGAATTCTGGACATGATATGTGTCATTTACGTATCCGGGTAGGAAAAATGGGGTTCTGGCGCCGGTTTTTTGTGGCGGTAGTGGCTTTGGCTGCGTTTTTTGTGGTGTATCCTGACAACACTCGGTTGTGGGGGCGAGAAAAAAAACTAGGTGATGGCATTGGTTTGCCATTCTTTAAGTTCTGGCTGGGTTTTGTATGGCAGGCTTCAGATATCGCCGTCTAACCAGGCCTGGTCTGGGGCCAGGTTTTTTGCGAATATCCGTCCTTTGTCCCTGTCGTATTTGGCCTGATGGTATTTGAACAGCATACGGCCGTCCGGCAGGGGGCCTAGTATTTCGATTTTTCCTGACACATGGGACATGGCGTAACGGATGCATTTGCCCTGGCCGTTCTGCAGATGTTTGGCGCCTTCCACGATTTCGTATCCCTGCTTCAGGGAAAGCTGGAACTGGTTCTTGACCCCGGTTACAGGACGGCACTGGAATATGTAGTAGGGAATGACCCCGGATCGTGTCAGGTCTTTTAACAAAGATCCCAGTGTCTTAATACTGTCATTTACCCCTTTTAGGAGGACGGTCTGGTTTTTGACAACAATACCTGAATCCAGCAGGGCCTTCACGGCTTTTCTGGCTTCATCGGTCAATTCATTTGGATGGTTAAACTGGGTAACCACATAGATCTGCTTTTTCTGCGTATAGGTTTTGAGAAGAGCCAGAAGTTCAGGGTCATCATAGATTCTCATGGGAAGGACCACTGGGATGCGGGTCCCGAACCGTATCAGGTCCAGGTGGGGAATGGAACTGAATTGTTCCAGGTACCGTTTGATTACCTGATTGCTGTTTAGGAATGCATCGCCTCCGGAAATGAGTATGTTGCTGATTTCGCTGTGCTGGCTTACATAGGCAGCCATTTCTTCTATATTATCGGCAGTTTCATCATCGGAGATACCCACCAGCCGCTTGCGGAAGCAATGCCTGCAGTACATTGCGCATCGGTGGGTGGAAAGTATGAGCGCTGTCTGGTCGTATTTGTGCTGTAAGCCGGATATGACGGTGTTGTCTGCTTCCCCGCTGGTATCAAAATCCCCGCTTAAATCCGTTTCCTCAATGGACGGTATGCACATCCTGAATACCGGGTCGCAGAATGGATTGTCCCAGTCAATCAGGGAAAGGTAATACCGTGTGACGGTCATGGGGAACTGGCTGAGTATTTTGTCGAGATGTTCAATCTGGGAATCCGTCAGATTCATGTACTCCCTCAGTCCGCTGGCTTTTGTAATATTGGTTCTCACTTCTTCTTTCCAATTCATGTAATCATCCCCTTCATTATTTAGTTCACATAAAATTATAACAGATGGAGAAACACGGACCTGTGAATAAAATATAAACAAAGTATAAACTTTTATAAAAAAGTATAAAGTAGCCCGCATGATAGTTCCATTGATGGCAATAAAAAGCGCCCCACACAGCCTGGATGGCTGCATGCGGCACTTAAAAAGGGGATATATGCCCCATCCGGCCGGAAACAGCGCTGTCAGCGCAGCCGCGGACGGATGGGGCCATATATGGCTTTATAAATGGCTTTATAACAGGACAATACCGTTCCCGGCACCAATACGGTCTGCGCCGGCTTCCACCAGTTCCTTTGCGAACTCAGGTGTGCGGATACCGCCGCTGGCCTTTACCTGGAGCCTGTCCCCAACGGTCCTGCGCATGAGCTTAATGTCCTGGATTGTGGCTCCTCCGGTGGAAAATCCGGTGGAGGTCTTTACAAAGGCAGCCCCTGCTTCCTCGGACAGCTGGCAGGCCTTTACCTTTTCCTCGTCTGTCAGAAGGCATGTCTCAATGATTACTTTTACAATGGCCGGCTTGGAAGCGTCAACCACTGCCTTGATGTCATCCCTTACAAAATCCCAGTTTTTGTCTTTGACAGCGCCGATATTGATGACCATATCAACTTCCTGGGCTCCTGCCTTCACGGACAGGTTGGCCTCGTATGCTTTGGCCCCGGTGAGCATGGCTCCCAGCGGGAAACCTACCACGCAGCAGGTTTTGACCTCAGAACCCTTTAACAGGGATGAAACCAAGGGAACGTGACAGCTGTTGACGCATACGGAGGCAAATCCGTGTTCCCGGGCTTCCCCGCAGTAGCGTGTGATGGTTTCGGCCGTGGCATCAGCCTTCAGCATGGTGTGGTCAATCATTTTTGCAATTTCCATTATTTTCTCTCCTTTTTTTACAGCAGAGCCGATTTTTGATAATAGAAGCATAGCACAAACCATAAATATTTTCAAGTGAAATCGGTTACACGAATTATGGAATGAAAAACCATCTTATATGATGTGATAATTGTACAAAATAGTATAAATAATTGTAAAAAATGATGTAATTTGCACAATAAAAATGTAAATTAAGGTTGACAAGGGGGAGAAAATATGCTATTTTAAAAATGTAATGATGAAAGCGGTTTCAAAAAATGTAGGATGTATGGGAAAAGTGTATGAACATATATGATATTGCCAAAGAGGCTGGCGTTTCTCCGGCCACCGTTTCCAGGGTTCTGAACAACCACAAGAACGTGAAAGAGGAGACAAGGAATAAGATATTGGAAGTCATCAAGGGTAAGAATTATTCCCCCAACATGGTGGCGCGCAATCTGAGCGTGGGCATATCCAGGAACATAGCGTTCATGGTCCCGGATATTGAGAATCCGTTTTTCAGTAAGATACTTCATGGGATATCCGACAAGGCCATGGACAATGATTACAACGTATTCATGTTCGGCACGGCTGAGAATACGCAGCGGGAACACAAGATACTGGATTCCCTGAAGATTGAGATGATAAAAGGTCTGATCATAATTCCCGTGTCTGAGTGCGACCAGGAGACTGCGGCCAGGCTGGAGGAGTTCGAGGCCCAGGGGGTTCCGGTGGTGCTGATTGACCGGGATATCAGGAACGGAAGGTTTGACGGGGTATTTTCCGAGGACGCGGAGGGCGCTGCCGGGGCAGTGGAGTGCCTGATACAGGAAGGCCACAGGAAGATAGCCATCATCACAGGCCCAAGCACCTCAAGGCCGGGCCATGAGCGCCTGAAGGGATATAAGAAGGCGCTGGAGAATAACGGGATACCTGTCAGCAAGGATTATATTATATGCGGGAATTTCATGGAAGAGGATTCGTATAAGGCCATGATGAAGCTTCTGGACATGGATGACCCGCCCACAGCAGTATTTTCATCTAATAACATGACTACCCTGGGATGCTTAAGATGCCTGAAGGAGCGCCGTCTGAAGCTGGGCAGGGATATATCGGTGGTGGGATTTGACGACATCAAGGAACTGGAATACACGGACACACATCTGACTGCCGTGACCAGGCCGGTCTACGAGATGGGATGCGAGGCCATGCGGATTTTGGAGAGGCGGTTCCAGGACGGGGAGGAGATGATGGGGGAAAAGCTGATCATACAGAGGAATCTGGTAAAAACGAGCCTGATTAAGCGCGGCTCGGAAAAACATAAAGAATTTCAGGAGGAGAAACAGGATGAGTAAGGTAGCTGTATTTGGCAGTTTTGTAGTTGACTTGATGGCGAGGAGCCCCCACCTTCCGGTACCGGGGGAGACGGTGAAAGGTTCCATGTTTAAGATGGGGCCGGGAGGAAAGGGATTTAACCAGTGCGTTGCAGCCCACAAGGCCGGCGCGGATGTGATCATGATGACAAAGCTTGGAAGGGACAGCTTTGCCAATGTTGCGCTGGATACCATGACGGAACTGGGCATGGACAAGGACCACATCTTTTTCTCGGACGACAAGGAAACCGGTATCGCCCTGATCCTGGTAGACGAAAACACCAGCCAGAACGAGATTATAATTGTGCCGGGCGCCTGCAATACCATTACCAAGGAGGAGATTGAGAGCATTGAATCCGTCATCAAGGAATCCGAGTATGTCCTCCTTCAGCTGGAGGTGAACCAGGATGCCAATGAGATGGTGGTGGACATGGCTAACCGGTATGGATGCAAGGTGATTGTGAACACGGCTCCCTATTCCGCCATAACCGATGAGTTCCTGTCCAAGGTTTATATGGTGACGCCCAACGAGGTGGAGGCAGAAGAACTGACCGGCATACCGGTATCGGATCTGGAGTCCGCAAAGAAGGCGGCAGGGTTTTTCTATGACAAGGGTGTGAAGAAGGTCATCATTACCCTTGGCTCAAGGGGCGTATTTGTTTCATCGGACGGCAGGGAAGAGATTGTGCCTGCATTTAAGGTGGATGCCATTGACACCACCGGGGCCGGGGACGCTTTTAACGGAGGCCTCCTGGCAGCCCTTGCAGAAGGCAGGGATATATGGGAAGCAGTGCGGTTTGCAAACGGGCTGGCCGCATTGTCGGTCCAGAAGCTGGGGACCACCCCGTCCATGCCTGTGCGTGAGGATATCGATGCATTTTTAGGCAGTCACTAAGGGGCCGGGGTCATGGCCTTTGGGTAACTAGTATGCCCCACACTAAATACCTTACTGTTTCGCTGGTCTGATTTTTCGATAGCACAGGTGCAAAATACTCAGCGTAGGGCCCGCTACGCCTCCGTTTTTGCACCTGCACTCTCAAAAAATCATCCTCACCGAACCAGCAAGGCATTTAATATGGGTCATACTAGGCGTCTGGAGCACAGACGTTCAATCATAATGTAGGAGGTAAGGAATATGTTAAAAGGTATACCGACAAGAATCGGTTCAGACCTGTTAAAGGCACTGGCCGACATGGGCCATGGGGACCTGCTCATCATTGCCGATGATTTTTATCCGCCCATCACCAAGACACCGGGCGGGGTCAGCATACAGGCCAAGGGCAACAGCGCCGCTGATATGATTGAGGACATCTTAAAGCTGATGCCTTTGGATGTGGACTACTGCGAATATCCGGTGGAATACATGGTTCCTGACAAGGATTCGGGCATTTCCATGGACAGGCCCAAGGTGTGGGATGACGCAATTGAGGCAGTGGTCCGGAACGGGTATGCGCCGAAGATTGTCGGGGAGATTGAGCGCAGTAAGTTTTACGAGAAGGCGGGCAGGGCTTATGTGACCGTGTGCACCAGCGAACGCCAGCCTTACGGATGCTTTATTTTACAGAAGGGTGTCATGTAATGTAACCAATGGTTGTTGGGGAACAATCGTTTATTTAGAGAAGGAGGATTAACTTATGAAGAAAGGTTTAGCAAAAAAAGTAACATCAGTCCTGCTGGCATCGGCCATGGTATTTTCCTTGGCTGCGTGTGGAAGCAAGAAGGCGGACACGCCGGCATCCACCGCTGCGCCGGCTGCCCAGGATACCAAGGCAGAGGCTAAGGCGGATGATGCCAAGGCCCCGGAAGCAGCAGAGGGCAAGACCTACAGCATCATCTACCTGACCCCGTCCACGGCGTCCCAGTTCTGGACCTATGTGGGCATTGGGATTGAGAACGCCATGAAGGACATGGAGGAGAAGGAAGGGGTTAAGATTGAATTCTCTACCGTGGGACCGGCTGAGGAAAGCCAGACAGAGGACTATGTAACTGCATTTGAACAGTGTATTGCAAAGAAACCGGACGCAATCGTGACAGCTACCCTTGCAATTGACGCAACGGTTCCAAAGGCAAAAGAAGCAACCCAGAACGGCATCGTGCTGAATTTCGTCAACTGCGGCCTTGGGGTGGGTGACGACGGCGCCCATGAGGAGGATTACAACCAGTTCTACTACTGCTCCAATGACACCATCGGGGAGATGGCTGCCCAGGCGTTCCTGGATGCAATGGATGCCAAGGGAATGGACAAGACAAAGGGAACCATCGGCATTAACATGAACGTTGAGAACGAGGCATTAAACCACCGTATCCAGAGCTTCCGCGACTACATGGCAGCCAATGCGCCTGACCTTACCCTCACCGATACATATTATAACGGCAATGTGGTCGAGACATCACAGGCCAATGCTGAAAATATCATTTCCACCTTTGGTTCAGAGCTGATCGGTATGTACTCCGGCAACAACATCACCGGCGATGGCGTGTGCCTGGCAGTACAGGCAGCCGGGATCGGCGACAAGATCGTTTCTGTTGCGGTTGACTCAGATGACACTGAGATTGCCGCGCTTGGAAATGGTTCCCTGGATGCAATCATTGTCCAGGATGCATACGCACAGGGCTACAAGTGCATGGAAAATGCCATTCAGACGTTAATTAACGGGTCAAATCCTGAATCCACCAAACAGGTGAACTGTCCTCCTGTTGTTATCACAAGTGCCAACATGAATGATAAGGATATGCAGGATCTCCTTGATCCAACACGTCTCAAAAAGTAATCGATGAGTTCAGTTACTGTTAAAAGGAGGCTGTTTTAGGACTGCCTCCTTTTTATAAAAGGGGATAAGTCAATGCAGGATACGATTTTAAAAATTGAACATATCAGTAAGTTTTATCCCGGCGTGACAGCGCTAAATGATGTCAGCTTCGAGATAAAAAAAGGCGAGGTCCGCGCGCTGGTAGGCGAGAACGGAGCCGGCAAGTCCACCCTGATTAAATGTATCATGGGGGTGGAGCGGCCGGATGAGGGCCAGATATCCATGCGCTACGATGACCGGTGGATCGTGAATACAAATGCTCTGGAAGCCCAGAGCCATGGCGTTTACGCCAATTACCAGCATGTCAATATCGCACCTGACCTGAGTATTGCTGAGAACTATTACCTGGGCCGGCAGCCGCGCACAAAGCTGGGGGCTGTTGACTGGAGGAAAATGGCGGATGACAGCAAGAAGATTATTGATAAATTTGAGATGAACGTGGACCCCAAGGACAAAATCAGGAAGCTGCCCATTGCCATGCAGGCCATGGTGACCATCAGCAAGATTTCAGTCAATGATGACATACGGATCGTGATTTTTGACGAGCCCACGGCATTGCTTGAGAATGAAAAAGTGGAGGTGCTGTTCCGCTTCATCAAGGAGTTAAAGGAAAATGGCGTCAGTATCATCTATATTTCCCATCGTCTGGAGGAAATCATGGATATCTGCGACAGCGTGACCGTGCTCAAGGATGGCACCTATGTGGATACAAAACCCATTGGCGAAGTCACCAAGGATTCCCTCATACGGATGATGGTTGGACGGGAAATGTCCGATATCTATAATATCAAACGCCAGGAGCCGGGGGAAGAGGTCCTGAGAGTGGAGGATTTCAGCGACAGCAGCCATTTTAAGGACATTAATTTTTCCGTGCATAAAGGCGAGATCCTGGGCTTTGTGGGCCTGGTGGGAGCAGGGCGCAGTGAGATCATGCGGGCCTTGTGCGGCGTGGAGCGCAGGCTTACCGGCAATGTGTATGTCAAGGGACAGAAGGTGAACATCAAGAATCCCAGCGATGCCATGCAGCATGGGATCTGCTTTTTGACCGAGGACAGGCGCGCGGACGGGCTGGCCCTCCAGCTGTCAATCAAGACCAACATAAACATGAACTCTTATGATATGATCAGCACCCGCGGGATCATTTCCCTTAAAAAGGAGCAGGAACGGGCAGAGGATTTCTCCAAACGGGTCAATGTGAAGACACCCAATGTCATGCAGCTGGTGGGCAACCTTTCCGGCGGAAACCAGCAGAAAGTGGTAATCGCCAAGCTGCTCTGCCGGGACCCGGATGTGCTGATCTTCGATGAGCCTACCGTGGGCGTGGACGTGGGAGCCAAGGAAGAAATCTATAAGCTGATGGAAAAACTGACCGGGCAGGGCAGGAGCATCATCCTTATCTCTTCCTACCTGCCCGAGGTCATGGGACTGGCGGACCGCCTGATTGTCATGGCCCAGGGAAGGATTACCGGGGAGTTTAATAAAGAAGAATTGTTGACCTTGAGAGAAGAGGATGTCCTGCGCAGGGCATCGGTGGAAGGTTAGTCATAGGAGGAATAGTATGGGCAAGTCAAAGGTTGGAAAGGGCAGTTCGCTTACCAGTGTATTCCAGCAGACGGAGTTTACGCTGGGAGTCATTATTGTGGCTTTATTTGTGATAACGTCTGTTTGTACGGATAATTTCTTTAGTGTTTACAATATAACAAACCTGATGAAGCAGTGTGCCATCATCGGCGTCCTGGCAGTGGCCCAGACCATGATCATCACTACCGGCGGTATTGATATCAGCGGCGGCGCCATCACGGGCCTGTCCTGTATGGTCCTGGCATTGCTCCAGCGCGACACGGGCATGAACTTCTACCTGACACTGCTGATAGCTGTCATGTTTGCCATTGCGGCAGGTTTTGCCAACGGCATCATTGTCTATGATTTCAAGGTGCCTCCTATGATTGCAACCCTGGGCATGTCCACCATCATCAGGGGTATCATCAAGATCATAAGCAAAGCCCTGACGGTCAGCGGCCTGGACGAGAGGATCCTCAACATGGGCAACAACAGTTTCTTCGGACTGCTGCCGGCCCTGGCCATTATCTGGGCAGTGGTGGCCCTGGTAGTGTTCCTGATCCTGCGCTACACGGTATTCGGAAGGAACCTGTATGTAATCGGAAGCGGCGTGGAGGTCGCCAAGCTGAGCGGTATCAAGGTCAGGAAAATGTTCTATTCCGTGTACGCGTTTGCAGGACTGCTCTACGGCATAGCCGGCATCATGCTGGCCGCGCGCGTACAGAGCGCCCTTCCCACCGGCGGCGAGGGATATGACATGAACGCCATCGCTGCAGCTGTAATCGGAGGCGCATCCCTTTCAGGCGGGCGTGGTGCTGTCAGCGGAACCCTTCTTGGAACCATCCTGATGGTGCTGATTAACAATGCCGGCGTGCAGTTCGGGCTGAACACCCATGTGCTGGAGATTACCAGCGGTGTGCTGATTGTGTTCGCGGTTACCATGGATATGGTGAAGAACCGGAAGAAGGCGTAGGGAAGCAGAACGCCTAGGAAGGCAGAACGCCTAGGAAAGCAGAACGCCTAGGAAGGCAGAACGCCTAGGAAGGCAGAACGCCTAGGAAGGTAGAACGGCCTAGGAAAGCAGAACGCCTGGGGTGTGAAGATGGCGGGGATGAGTCCCCGTATGATATTGGTGCGGTTATGGTCTGGTGCGGTTTCCGGACTTGGCCGCACCTGTTTTTTTGGAAAAAAGCAAATGAAAAAGCATTGACGTCCGATTCCGGGCAAAGTATAGTAGGAGATATTTGGAGGAGGATGTGTATGTCTTTAAGCAGCAACTACAACTGTACCCTGAAAGCCAGCTATGCCGGTTATGTGGTGCAGGCCATTGTCAATAATTTTGCGCCTCTGTTATTTCTTACATTCCAGGACACATTCGGGATATCCCTGGGTATGATTACCATGCTGGTGACCGTGAATTTTGGAATCCAGCTGCTGGTGGATTTTCTGTCAGCCAGGTTCGTGGACCGGATTGGTTACCGAACCTGTATTGTGGCGGCCCATGTCTTTGCGGCAGCGGGGCTGGCGGGACTGGCCGTTATCCCGGATCTGATGCCCGGGCATTTTGCGGGCCTTGTGGTGTGCGTGTGCCTGTATGCGGTTGGGGGAGGTATCATCGAAGTGCTGATCAGCCCCATTGTGGAGGCATGCCCCACCAGTAAGAAGGATGCGGCCATGAGCCTTCTGCATTCCTTTTACTGCTGGGGCGCGGTTGCGGTGGTTCTTGGATCCACCCTGTTCTTTACCGTTGCAGGAGTGGGGAACTGGCGGATACTGGCGCTTTTGTGGGCGGCTGTCCCTGCTGTCAATGCGCTGGTTTTTGCCAGGGTGCCCATTCTTTCCCTGGTTGAGGACGGGAATGGGATGAGCATCGGGGAACTGGCGGGAAACCGTGTGTTCTGGCTGTTTGCATTCATATTTGTCTGCGCAGGGGCTTCGGAACAGGCCATGAGCCAGTGGGCGTCCGCGTTTGCGGAGTCTGGGCTTAAGGTTTCCAAAACAATGGGGGATTTGGCCGGGCCGTGTATGTTTTCCCTGCTCATGGGGTTATCCAGGGCGCTGTATGCCAGGTACAGTGAGAAAATCCGCCTACCTGTGTTCATGACAATCAGCGCCATGCTGTGTGTGTTCAGCTATCTGCTGGCTGCCTATGGCCCTGACCCGGTGCTGGCGCTTTTTGGCTGCGGCCTGTGCGGGCTTTCCGTGGGAATCCTGTGGCCAGGTGCATTTTCCCTTGCATCTGCGGGCTGTCCCAGGGGAGGCACTGCCATGTTCGCACTTCTGGCCCTGGCAGGTGACCTGGGGTGCGCTGCCGGTCCCGCCCTGGTGGGCCTGGTGTCAAGGGCGGCAGAGGGCGGCATGAAAGCCGGACTGGCTGCGGCTGCCTGGATTCCGGCTGTACTGGTATTTGGGCTGTGCTGGGTCATGTACAGGGAGCGTAAAACAGGATATAATCAATAAATGGATAATATAATGGCAGGGTTTTTGAGGCGATTTGTAAATAACTGTATGCTTCCTTAAGATTTTACACATACTTTACATAGACTTTACATTGGAGGCGGGAAGTCATATTGACGATATATGAAATATCCCGTATAATGAGTATGTGTTAAAAATAAGTAAAGATTTGATAAACAACAGGAAAAGAGGCTACAGATTATCATGAAATCCGCCCACCTGAATGGACGCTGCAACAGTGCGATATAGAAGGCATGACCTGCGATCTTTTAACCGAAGATGGCGGGCCCTGCCTTATTTTTGCGCCATTTTTCCATGGGCACTTCGACATTATCCATATAATGATAATAAAGGGGCTTTCCTATCCTCTCAGACAAAAGGAGAAAACACATGGGAGTAGAATTGGTATTAAGCCTGCTTGGAGGTCTGGCGCTGTTTATGTACGGCATGCAGATGATGAGCAGTAATCTGGAGGCGGTTGCCGGCAACCGGATGAAACAGATATTGGAACGTCTCACGGCCAACCGCTTTTTGGGTGTGCTGGTGGGGGCAGGTATAACGGCCTTAATCCAGTCTTCATCGGCAACCACGGTCATGACGGTGGGATTTGTTAATTCCGGTCTGATGACCTTGAAGCAGGCTGTGTGGATCATCATGGGCGCCAACGTGGGTACCACCATTACCGGCCAGCTGATTGCCCTTGACATCGGGGCCCTTGCGCCGCTGATTGCATTTGTGGGCGTCATGCTTCTGATTTTTGTGAAGAATAAAAAAATCCAGCATGTGGGGGGCATCATTGCGGGTATCGGCGTGCTGTTCATCGGAATGGGGATGATGAGCGATGCCATGGTCCCGCTCCGCGATTCACAGACATTCATCCATATGGTAACCAAGTTCTCCAATCCCATCCTGGGAATCCTGGTAGGCGCTGTATTTACGGCCGTGATCCAGTCTTCCTCAGCGTCCGTGGGCATCCTTCAGGCCCTGGCCATGGGCGGGGTGATTAATATCCACAGTGCGGTGTTCGTGCTCTTCGGACAGAACATCGGTACCTGTATCACGGCGCTTCTGGCAAGTGTGGGAACAAGCAGGAATGCCAAGAGGACAACGGTCATCCATCTGATGTTCAATGTGATTGGAACCACGCTGTTTGTAATCCTGTGTATCCTTACCCCGTTTACGGATTTCGTGGCAGGCCTGACCCCGGGCAACCCGGTGGCGCAGATCGCCAATGTCCATACAATCTTCAACGTAAGCACCACATTGATCCTGCTGCCCTTTGGCACCGTGCTGGAGCGGATTGCCATTGCAATACTGCCTGACAGGCAGGTTCCTGTAAAGGATGCGGACCGGTGGTTCGAGGACCTTATGGCTTCCAAGCATCATCTGGGCGTGTCCACCATTGCAATTAACCAGATTCATGATGAGATAACCCTTATGATGGGTGTGGCTGCCACCAATGTGTCGGAAAGCTTCATGGCGGTTGCCAATGGCACCGGCAAGGAGGGAATCCAGGGCATTGAGGAGAGGGAAGAAGAGATTGACCTTAGCAATGTAAGGATTTCCAAGAAAATATCCAAGATCCTGGTACTGGACCAGACGCCGAAGGACGTGGAAACCTTAAACCGTATGTATTCCATTTTGGGCAATATCGAGCGGATTGGGGACCATGCCATGAACCTGGCTGAGTACGCGGAAACCATAGAACAGAAGAACCTGTCATTTTCCGGTTATGCCAAGAAGGAGTTCCAGGTCATGGAGGAAACCTGCAGGGAGGGCATGGAACTTCTGCGCAAGGCCGCTGAGGGGAATCCGGAATTTAAACTGTCAATGGCTGAGGAGATTGAGCAGCGTATTGACGATATCACCCTGAAGTTCCGTCAGAACCAGATTGACCGTATGAGGGAGGGGAACTGTAATGTGGAATCCTCCATCCTGTATTCGGAAATGCTGACGGATTATGAAAGGATTGGAGACCATATGCTGAACATTGCCCAGGCGTACGCTGCCATTGACTGGTCCGGGGACAGGGGACAGACAGCCGCAACAGCCATTGCTTAAGCACATGGCTGGTGCATATCTGAAATATAAAAGTACGGCTTCCAGGAAATCAAATTCCAGGAAGCCGTACTTTTTATGGTTTTACCGGAAACTCACGGCTGTTTCTTGGTTGCGGTGGGAAGGTTCCAGCAGTATCTGGTGGCCAGCATGCGTATCAGGATGACCAGCAGGGCGCTTATGATCATGGATGCATCCCCTGTCATCCAGTCAGCCAGGAACACGTAACACAAAGCCCCTGCAATGGACGCGCTGGCATATACATGCTTGCGCAGGATATAGGGTGTCTGGCCGGCCATGATATCCCTGAGCACGCCGCCCCCCACACCGGTAAGCACACCCAGGAAGACGGACAGGAAATGATAATCCCCATATCCTGCCAGCACGGCTGTATCGATTCCTGTAACCGTAAAGGCAGCCAGCCCGATGGCGTCAAAAATGTTCATCATTTTCTCGTAGGAGGCAATGTAACGGCTCTCCAGTATCCTTTGGTTCAGCCTTACCACGATGAACAGTGCAAGGACGGTAATGAAAGCAGCCATCACATAAACCGGGTTCATGAAAAGTCCGGGCGGGACATTGCCCAGTATGATATCCCTGAGCATGCCGCCGCCCACCGCGGTGGTGACGCCCAGGACAACCACGCCTAGCAGGTCCAGCTGCTGTTTGATGGCCACCATGGCGCCGGAGGAGGCAAAGGCAATGGTTCCGATTACCTCGATAATGAAAAAGATTGATATATGAAATTCCATAAGATCCATTCTATCCTTCGTACTGTTTATTGAATACAGCAGGAAAATATCATAACAGGAAAATGTTGTGCTGCCTGCACACTTCCCTCATGTCCTTTGGCCAGATGCTGGCCTGTACCTCGCCGATGTGGGCGCGGTCCAGCAGCAGCATGCACAGACGTGACTGTCCGATACCGCCGCCAATGGTGTAGGGCAGTTCGCCGTCCAGAAGCATCTTATGGTAGGGAAGGCTTCTGCGCTCTTCACATCCGGCCTTTTTAAGCTGTTCCTCCAGGGCTTTTTCATCCACACGGATTCCCATGCTGGAGATTTCCAGGGCACAGTTTAGATGTTCAAACCAGAACAGGATATCCCCGTTCAGGCTCCAGTCATCATAGTCAGGCGCCCGCCCGTCATGGGGTTTGCCGCCGGTGAGCTTGTCGCCGATCTGCATCAGGAACACACATCCGTGCTCCTTTGTAATCAGGTTTTCCCTTTCCTTGGGAGTGTTGTCAGGATACAGGTCCTCCAGTTCCTGGGTGGTGATGAAGAAAATGTCCTTGGGAAGATGCTTGACCGCTTCCGGATATTTGTACCACACCTCGTGCTGCATGTGCTTGATGATTTTGAAAATCTCGCGGACCGTGTCCATCAGCGTATCCAGGCTGCGCTGCTCCTTTGTGATCACACGTTCCCAGTCCCACTGGTCCACATAACAGGAGTGCAGGTTATCCAGCTCCTCATCCCTGCGGATTGCGTTCATGTTGGTGTAGAGGCCTTCACCGGGCTGAAAGCCGTACTCCTTAAGGGCCATACGTTTCCATTTGGCAAGGGAGTGGACAACCTCCAGGGTCTCGCCGGGAAGCCCCAGCATATCAAAGTCCACGGGCCGCTCCGTGCCGTTCAGGTTGTCATTCAGTCCGCTGCTGCGCTCCACGAACAGGGGCGCGGATATCCTCTCTAAGTGCATTTCACGTCCCATCTCTTTCTGGAACGTGTCACGTATGTATTTGATTGCGTCCTGTGTCTCCCGGATGGTAAGCCGGGGGTCATAGTTTTCAGGTAAAATCAGTTCCATCTAAATAATCCTCCAATTATCCATTTACATATGTTTCTTATGGTATCATTAATGGGAAAAAGGTGCAAGGGCTAAAAATAAAAAACTATTCAAATAAACCCATGAGCTTATTGCGCATGTTCCTGCGCCGTTCCTCAGTGCCTTCCTTATCAATGGAATAGACACCTTCCGCTTCATGGATCATATCCCCTTCTTTTATGGCTTTTGGCAATTGGGCCAGGGGGATGGATATCATTTCCTTCTGTTCGTTTTCACATATGGCCAGACCTTCTTCCAGCCGGTCGATGATGTATTTCATGTAAACCTCCTGTTGCATTGATTATGGGTTGCATCCATGGGTTGTATTTACGGCCTGCATTGCCCGCAGGGCGCGTATCCCTCACTGATAAGCTCATCCCTTGTGCCGGAAAACTCCTTCCGGTTCCTGTCCTTCATCTGTTCCAGGGAAGGGCAGTCAGGCAGGTGGAATTTCCTGGAGCTGGTGTTGAGTATGTAAGTGGACTGCGGGGACCGGGAAGGCTGGGCGCCGGCGGCATCCTCCGTGCCGGGAACATTCCAGGTGATATGGGTCCCGTCGCTGGAGGCCGTGATGGTGCCGGATTCATCCGTGCGCAATACCCGGCATCCGGCCTTTTCCAGTTTTTCCATGGTCTCCTTATGGGGATGTCCGTAGGAATTGTCCTTTCCGCACTGGATTACCACATATGAGGGCGAAACCGCCTTCAGGAAACCGCTGCTGGTGGAGGTGCTGCTTCCGTGATGGCCTGCCTTCAGCACATCTGCCTTCAGGGGCATGCCCCTTTCCAGCATATCGGATTCAGCCTGGGATTCAGCGTCCCCGCACATGAGGAAACTGTTGCTGCCATAGGTAAGCCGGATTCCCACGGACCAGTTATTTAAATCATTGCCATAATCCTTTACCGGCGCCACAATGGTGAAGGATGCATTGCCAAGGGTATAGGTGCTGCCCGGAACCGGTTTGGTGATTTTAAGCCCCTTGTTGGAGACTGAATTCAGTACATCCTCAAAGGTACGCGTGGTATGCTCCACCGGGGGTAGTATGACCTTGCCCACGCTAAATTCATCAATGACCTTATCCAGGCCGCCTATGTGGTCAGAGTGGGGATGGGTGCCGATTACATAGTCAAGTGAGGTGACACCGGCCTGTTTCAGATAGGAAACCACGGTGTCCGCCTGGTCATTTTCACCTGCATCAATCAGCATATAATGTCCGTCTGATCCTGCCAGTATGCTGTCGCCCTGTCCCACGTCAATGTAATGCACCGTAAGTCCCTGCCCGGATCCGCTGTTCGGTGCGGATGGAGGGCTTGGGGACGGGGAGGAGGAACAGCCGCCTGTCAGCACGGCAATCATGGTGAATATGCTAATTATCAATAATCGGATACGATTGTGTCTGGTCATTTTAAAGTCAGCCTTTCTGTGGGTTCTTATTTCAGTTGTTTCAGTTGTTCCATGGCCTGGATAAAGACCTCATCCCACTGGGGATGGATTTTTTTTAAGGATATGGGCCTCCCCTGGCTGTTTAAGAAGCAGTGGCTGCTTTCACCTGTGGCCATCAGCCGGCCGCTTGCGGCATCCCGCATTTCATATTCCAGGGTCATGCGGATTGCATTGTAAGCCTTCAAATTGACCCGGATACGGATGCGGTCGTCAAAATGCACCATGTTCCGGTACTGGCAGCGGACTTCCAGGACCGGGCTCATGATTCCGGCATCTTCCATGGCCCGGTACCCGCATCCCATTTGTTCCATCATATCTATCCTGGCTTCCTCCATCCAGCGGATGAAGTTGGAATGATGGACGCATCCCATTTGGTCGGTCTCATAATATTGGGCATGATGCTCATACTCTTTTAACATTCTTACCTCCTGGTTCTGTTGTATCTGGCGCGGGCCCGTTAATGCCTGGGGCCCGCCGTCTGTCTGTGGAGCACACATGAATATAACACACCCTAGTATATCGCAGGCAGGATGATTCGTAAAGTCCCTGGAAATGCTGGAGTATTAGGGGTATGCATATGTAAAGAATCATGGAATGGTTTAAAAACGCCGTATATTTTTGGATAAGCCTACATATACTGGTAATAAATGGGCTTAAAGATTAGAATTACAGCCTTAATAATAAAATCAGAGAAAAGGAGCGCATAGCTATGGCACGGGGAGTAAGAAAAACACCAATTGAAAAACTGCAGGGAGAACTGGCTGAGGTGCAGGCATCCATTGCACAGTATGAGAACTGCCTGGAGACAATGAGGGAAAAGGAAACATATCTGGAAGAACAGATTCAATTGGAAGAGTTTAAAGTTGTCAACGAAATGCTGCGGGAACGTGATATGACCATGGAAGACCTGAAGGAAATGCTTTCATCCGAGGCAGGAGACAGCCTGAGCGCCTGACATGGTGTACAGCCCGGGATTTTTATGATAAAATAAATAAAAAATCTCAAGTGGAGGTACAAAAGATGGTGGAAGTGACTCTGGGAAGCACTGGCATAACTGTGAATAAGAATGGTTTCGGCGCCCTTCCAATCCAGCGTATATCGGATGAGGACGCCGTATATCTGGTAAGAAAGGCGTATGAAGGAGGAATCACATTTTTTGACACGGCCAGATGTTATACGGACAGTGAGAAGAAAGTGGGGATGGCGCTGGAAGGAATCCGGGACAAGGTATTGATAGCCACCAAGACCATGGCGGGGACAGTGGAGGAATTCTGGGAGGATTTAGGGACCTCCCTGGAATATTTGAGGACAGATTACATAGATCTTTATCAGTTCCATAATCCGTCCTTCTGTCCAAAGCCAGGCGATGGGACCGGGCTTTATGAAGCAATCCTGGAGGCCAAGGCCCAGGGAAAGGTAAGGCATATCGGCATCACGAACCACAGGCTGGCTGTTGCCAATGAAGCCATTGATTCCGGGCTTTATGAGACACTGCAGTTCCCATTCTGTTATCTGGCAACGGATAAGGACCTGGAACTGGTAAGCAGATGCAGGGATGCCAACATGGGCTTCATTGCAATGAAGGCATTATCCGGCGGCCTGATTAATAATTCCCGGGCAGCCTATGTATATCTGGCACAGTTTGACAATGTGCTTCCAATCTGGGGTGTCCAGAGGGAGAAGGAACTGGACGAGTTCTTATCCTATGTCCAGAATCCTCCGGTGATGACAAAGGAACTGGAGGAACTGATTGCCAGCGACAGGGAACAGCTTCAGGGCGAATTCTGCCGTGGCTGCGGATACTGCATGCCATGTCCGGTAGGGATTGACATCTGCAACAGCGCCAGGATGTCCCTGATGATTCGCCGCGCCCCGTCCCAGGCCCAGCTTACCCCGGAGGCCCAGGCCCAGATGAAGCTGATTGAGCAGTGCCTTCACTGCGGACAGTGTAAGGGGAAATGTCCATACGGACTGGATACGCCGTCTTTGCTTGAGAAGAATCTGAAGGATTATCTTGAGATATTGGATGGGAAGGAATACTAGTGGCATAGCGGAAGTCTAGTGGCATAGCGGAAGTCTAATGTCATAATGGAAGCAGGGGCTGCGCAGCATTTTAAACATGCTGCACAGCCCTGTTCAGACTGTAGACAAGCACGGTTTTTATAAGTTCTTTATTCATATAATTCAAGCTATCTGATACTTGACGCCTTCCCGCAAAGCTGCATGTGGTGAATACTTCGATAAGGGACAAGAGTAGGCTTGTGGGTATGTTTACATGGATTATACCCAAACCAGGATTCATCTGCTTATATATGGCCTCCCATTTGATAGGCAATATTCATGTAAGGCGTTTCACAGACTTTTCCTGCATCCATAACATCTGCTGCATAAATCCGCCCTTTTATCTCATACTTTTCTAAATGTTCAACAAAACCGTCCAAATCACCTAAAGAACGTTTTATTATGTCTTCGCCCAGACCGGCGGAAATAATATAATAAACTTCTTTTTCACCTAAATGCTGCCATATAGGGTATGTCCTATCAATAAATGTTTTCATTTGAGCGCAAATACCATAGAAATATACAGGCGTTGCTAATACCAGAACATCTGCTTTTTTAAAAGACTCCAGAACTTCAGCCATATCATCTTTTTGAACACAAGTGCCGTTATTTTTCATACAGAAATCGCATGCCCTACAATATCCTATTTTCTTTTCTGCTAACCGGATGAGCTCCACAGAATTTCCTCTTTCCTCAGCCCCCTTTTTAAATTCTTCACATAACCTTTGAGAATTCCCCTTTTTTCTGGGACTACTTGAAACAATAAGTACATTTTTCATTCAATATCCCCTCCAAATCCCGATTCACCTTTTTGTACAATATTTCAGGCCATAAATCTGCCAGTGCATATTTATCCTTGAAGATACCCCGCGATATGACCAAATGAACTTTGTCCGCAGTCTGGGCAGGGGCTGCGCAGCATTTAAATCGTACTGCGCAGCCCCTGCTTTTATATTTACCCTCTGTAACGGTTAATGCATGCAAATATCTCCTGTACCCTGGGCATGCATAGTCCCATGGCTGCATAGGAGGAATCGCTGATTGCACTCAGGCCGCCCTTTGTCATCTCCTTCTGCACAAGCCCAACCGCGTCGGCAACCGTATAGCGTTCCAGAAGCTGGTGCTCCACACAGTACCGGAGTATCTGGGCAAGGGCATTGGTCTGCTCCGGGTCGATGAGCTGTTCCACGAAACGCAGGTCAACCGGTGACCTGCCTACCTGAAGGGAATCCTTTCCATAGACCTTTACCTTGATGCGTCCGTCGCGTCCCCCTGAATCGGACGGGCCGTGTCCGCGCTGTCCGCCCCGGCCCCGGCCGTAGGAAGAAGCTCCCCGGCCATTGGATGGCTCCTCCCGGCCGTAGGAAGAATCCCCCCGGCTATAGGAGGAACCGTCCCGTCCAGTGGATTCGCTGCGGACCGCGGCCGCATTCCCATTGCTTCCTGTGAAAAGCTTCCGCCCTTTCTGGGGAATGGAGAATCCGGGCGCGCAGGTGATGGGTTCTGCGCCGTAGGACGCGCAGAATGCCTTTGTCTTGTCTGTGATGTCATATGGCTCGTAGCAGTCCATCTGAAGGATGGTGTCCGCAATATAGAAATAGGCGCCGGAACTGCCCGCAACCATGACCGTGGATATGCCCGCCTTTTCGTAGAGATCCCTGGCCCGCTCAATGAACGGGGTAATGGGTTCCTTGGAACGGCTGATGATTTTCTGCATCAGGTCATCCCGCACCATGAAGTTGGTGGCGGAGGTGTCCTCGTCAATCAGGAAAACACGGCTGCCAGCCTCCATGCCCTCAATGACAGCAGCTGCCTGGGACGTGCTTCCGCTGGCGTCCTCGGTGGTGAAGCACCGTGTGTCCTTTTTGTTGGGCAGGTCATTGATGAACAGGGAAATGTCCGTGTTACGGATGCTGCGTCCGTCCTCGGCCCGCAGTTTCATGGCAGTGCTGTCCGTGATGACGTATTCCCGTCCATCCCCGGCAATGTGGTTGTAAACCCCGGACTCCAGGGCCTTGAGCAGTGTGGATTTGCCGTGATAGCCGCCTCCCACAATCAGGGTGATGCCGCGCTTCAGCCCCATGCCTGTAATGGCGCCGTGATGGGGAAGGTTCAGTTTGACGCGCATGGACGGGGGGGATACAAAGGGTACGCTGCCCTTCATGGGGCGGCTGGAAATCCCGCTTTCCCTGGGCAGGATGGCCTGGTCAGCCACAAAGGACACCAGGTTCAGCCGGACAAGCTCACCGCGGATGAACTGCTGGTCCTCAGCCAGGTCAATGACTGCCTGTACCTCGCCGGGCCTGCGGTTCTTAAAGTAAAGTACGCTTTTGGCACACCTGGGAAGGAAGTCAAAGAGTATTTTAATGAGTTCGCCTGAATTAATGGTCCTTCCGTTAGCCGGGAAACCGCATTCAAAACGGACGGTTATTCCCTTGGCGCTGCACTCGCAGGCAGTGCGGCTTAAGACCTCGGGGCCCGGATGGCTGGTGGCGATAAGCCCGCTTTTGCCGGAGCCCTTTGCCTTAAAATTGAATTTTGCAATCTCCTGGTAGAACTGCCTTACCAGATAATCCTCAAGGGCTGTCTGCTTCCAGGGCGTATCAAAGAAATCCGATGGATATCCCGCCTTCTGGTGCGGAATGAAGATACTCAGTTTGGAAGGGGAAGCAAAGGGGTCCCCCTGCACATGGTCAATGGTCAGGACATAGTCGCTGAAGTCATAGGATCCCCTGGCATCCTTGTAGGCCGGATAGCTTCTCCGGTCAATGGATTCTAATAGCTTTCTTAAATCTGGTGCTGATTTCGTCATTTATGCTCACCTCTTGGTCCGCAGATCCATGGCTGTGCCTGCGGCTGCTTTCATATTTAATGCACCATCCAACCATAGTGGCAGTGCAGGATGGGGCATCAGCCTGTTTTTAGTCCATTATATTTTAATGCACGGAACAGGAAAATGCAACCGGATGTGCAGATTTCCACGCTGTGGATTTCCCGTATTTACCGGCGTTGAACAATGTACGTGTTTATGGTATGATGGTTTGCATAAAAAGCAGGAAAGAAAGTGATGCACGTATGACGGAAGATATAAAACAGGAACTGACAGATGCCCTTTCGGGCGCTGAAAAGGTATTGATTGGAATTGGCGGTGAGTGGAAACTGGGGGATGACGGCAGGGACATAAGGGAGCGGAGCCTAAAGGACAGGGCCCAGGCCGGGCTGAAAGAAGCGTATGATGCCTTACACGCCCTTGTAAGGGACAAGGATTACTATGTGGTTACCACCCTGACGGACGGAGCTGTCTATGAAACGGACTTTGATCCGGGCCGGGTGGTGGCGCCCTGCGGCAATATCCACTGGCGGCAGTGTCCGGACGCCTGTACCAAGGATATATGGGAGGAAGGGGAAATACCGGATGATATCTGCCCCCATTGCGGCCGGCCCCTTACCGGCAACACACTGGATTCAGGCAGTTATATAGAAGAGGGATACCTGCCCCGATGGGAAGCTTACAAGAAATGGCAGACAGGCACATTGAACCGGGCCCTTGTGATTCTGGAACTGGGGGAAGGGTTCGGTACGCCGACGGTCATGAGATGGCCCTTTGAGAAGATTGCATTTTTCAACCAGAAGTCCAGTTTTTTCAGGATTCATGAAAGCTTTTACCAGATACCAGGGGAAGTCCGGGAGCGTGCCTATGGCATCCGCTGCAATTCTGTGGATTTCATCCGGGATTTATCAGGAATTTAAGAAAACCGTTAAAAACATGTTGCCTTTATTACGTTACCATGCTAAAATGTTAAATCATAGGAGCGAGGTTAATGATATGATTGCCATAATTGATTATGACGCAGGCAACCTGCGCAGCGTAGAAAAAGCACTGATATCCCTGGGAGAGGCGCCGGTCATCACAAGGGATGGGAATACCATACTGGATGCGGACAAGGTCATCCTGCCGGGGGTGGGTTCGTTTGGCGATGCCATGGGCCGCCTGCGCCAGTACGGCCTGGTGGATGTGATTCATGACACGGTGGAAAAAGGAACCCCCTTTTTAGGAATCTGCCTGGGACAACAGCTGTTGTTTGGAAGCAGTGAGGAGAGCCCGGGAGTGGAAGGACTTGATATCCTTCCTGGCCGTATCCTTAAAATACCGGACTGCCCGGGGCTTAAGATTCCCCATATGGGATGGAATTCCCTGGACATAAAGCCACGGTCCAGGCTGTTTAAGGGGATTGGGAATGGGGCGTATGTATACTTTGTACATTCCTATTATCTGAAGGCAGGGGAGGAAGACATTGTGGCGGCTTCCACGGAATACAGCACCCATATACACGCCGCGGTTGAGCGGGACAATGTATTTGCCTGCCAGTTCCATCCGGAAAAAAGCAGCCAGGTGGGGCTTGCCATACTGAAAAATTTCATTGAACTGTAGGAGAGGGCTATGTTTACAAAAAGAATCATTCCATGCCTGGATGTGAATAAGGGGCGTGTTGTAAAGGGCGTGAACTTTGTGAACCTGCGGGATGCAGGGGACCCGGTGGAGATAGGGGCCGCCTATGATAAGGCCGGCGCGGACGAGCTGGTATTCCTGGATATTACTGCTTCATCGGACAACCGGAACACGGTGGCGGATATGGTGCGCAAGGTGGCGGAAACCGTGTTCATCCCATTTACCGTGGGCGGAGGGATCCGCACGGTGGAAGATTTCCGCATGCTTTTGCGGGAAGGCGCTGATAAGATTTCCATTAATTCTTCCGCCATTGATAACCCGCGTCTTATCAGTGATGCGGCGGATAAGTTCGGGCGGCAGTGCGTGGTGGTGGCCATTGATGCCAGGCGCAGGCCGGACGGGTCGGGATGGAACATTTTCAAGCACGGAGGCCGTGTGGATGTGGGCATTGACGCCGTGGAATGGGCCATGAAGGCCGACCGGATGGGAGCAGGGGAAATCCTCCTCACCAGCATGGACTGTGATGGGACCAAGGCCGGTTATGATAACGTACTCACATCCCTGATCGCGGAAAATGTCTCAGTGCCTGTCATTGCATCAGGCGGGGCAGGCACAAAGGAGCATTTTTATGACGCCCTTACAAAGGGGAAAGCGGACGCTGCCCTTGCGGCATCCCTGTTCCATTATAAGGAACTGGAGATAAGGGATCTTAAGGAATATCTGGCCGGCCGGGGGATACCGGTCCGTCTTTAGGGTGCGCCCGCCCCACTTCGCGGTATATTTGATTCCACTTCGGTCAACGTAGCCCGCTACGCCTCCCTCATCGGGACCAGATTTCCCACAAAGTGGGACGCACAGCTGACGGAAAGCAATTTTCAAACAGACCCTGGTGTCCCATCCGGCCTGCAACCACAGCGGCAGCAGGTCAAATAAAGGAAGAACGGAATCACGGGGCGGCGGCGCCTGGAAAGGGTGCCGCCGCCCCGTCCGTGATTTTTCCTGAAACCGTCCTTTCTTTTTTCTTTGACAAATATTTTGTATATATCCGTTGTTTCCTTTGTATTCCTATGCTAAAATATGAAAATATGGATAATCATGTAGAAGAAAAGGAGATGCAGGAGATGGCCGCAATATCCAATGACTGGCTGCAGCCCTTAAGTGGCGAGTTTAAGAAAGAATATTATAAAAAGCTGTATCAGACCGTAAAACACGAATATGAGACCAGGAAGGTATTCCCGGCGCCGGATGATATTTTCAATGCATTTGCATTTACGCCTTTGGCGGATGTGAAGGTGGTTATCCTGGGGCAGGACCCTTACCACAATGACGGACAGGCCCACGGCCTGTGTTTTTCCGTGAAGCCGGATGTGGAGATACCGCCGTCCCTGGTGAATATATACCAGGAACTTCACGATGACCTTGGATGCTACATCCCCAATAACGGATATCTGAAGAAGTGGTCGGACCAGGGCGTCATGCTTCTCAACACCGTGCTTACCGTGCGGGCCCATCAGGCCAACTCACACCATGATATCGGGTGGGAGCAGTTTACGGACGCAGCAATCCGGATCCTTAACGACCAGGACCGCCCCATGGTATTCATCCTGTGGGGAAGGCCGGCCCAGTCCAAGAAACCTATGCTGACCAATCCAAAGCATATGATACTGGAAGCGCCCCATCCAAGTCCGTTGTCCGCATTCAGGGGCTTTTTCGGGAGCAGGCCTTTTAGCAGGACCAATGCATTTCTTGAGGAACATGGTCTGGCGCCCGTGGACTGGCAGATTGAGAATATATAAATCAGGTATAGTGACGCATAAGATTACATAAAATGTACAGCATACAGCCTTGGCATCCATGTAAGGGGCATGATGCGCAGATTACGGGCAAAGATGCGGTAAGGAGAATTTATGACTTTAGTTGAAGTGTTGAAGATAATTGTATTGGGAATCGTGGAGGGGTTCACGGAATGGCTGCCCATAAGCAGTACCGGGCATATGATACTGGTGGATGAGATTATCAAGCTGAACCAGCCGGATGCATTTAAGGACGTGTTCCTGGTGGTCATCCAGCTGGGGGCCATCCTGGCAGTGGTGGTCATGTATTTCCACAAACTGAATCCTTTCAGCCCAAGTAAGAGCAGCAGGCAGAGGGATGCAACCTGGTCCCTGTGGATTAAGATTGTCATTGCCTGCATCCCGGCAGCTGTCCTGGGACTTCTGCTGGATGACTGGATGGAAGCCCATCTCTTTAATGCGTATGTGGTGTCCGCTGCCCTGATAGTATATGGCGTGCTTTTCATTGTCCTGGAGAACAGCAGCGTTTGCTCCAATCCAAGGTTTAACAAGGTAGGACAGATTTCCGCCAAGACCGCGTTTTTGATTGGTATGGTCCAGCTTCTGGCCCTGATTCCAGGAACCTCCCGTTCCGGTTCCACCATCCTGGGCGCCATGGTGCTGGGGTGTTCCAGGGGAGCTGCCGCGGAGTTTTCATTTTTTCTTGGAATCCCGGTCATGTTCGGTGCAAGCCTTTTAAAGCTGGTAAAATATTTTGTGGCCGGCAATGTGTTCACAGGTCCCCAGGTGTTTTATACCATCCTGGGCATGCTCATAGCGTTTGTGGTATCCATCTATTCCATCCAGTTCCTGATGAGCTATGTGCGCAAGCATGACTTCAAGTTCTTTGGTTATTACAGGATTATATTGGGAGTGATTGTGCTGGCTTATTTTGGGATAACGGCATTGGCCAGCTAGGGCGTGTTTGAAAATTGGTTTGAAACGGTTATAATGGAACATTTTGTACCGCCCTGGAGACAGGGCGGTATTTTTGCGGGAAAGTGGAGGGAAGATAACCGAGGCGGTAATAATTGACGGTGTTAGACAAGAAATGATATACTGGGAAAGAAAGAGGGAGGGGTTGGAAATGTCTGTTGTTGATAATATAAGAGAAATTATAGTGTTAAGAAAAACTGATTTGCGGAGAGGTTACGCCATATTTCAAAATACCTTGGTTAAGGACGAAGCACAACTCTGCCAATTATTATGCCGCATATTTGATGAAGAAGAAAAGGAAATTGAAAAAGAACACCAGAAGTCATTTGTAACAGATGACTATGAGAAAGGTGTTATGTCCTTTGCCATAGATTTGGACCGCGCATTATTTTTGGGACAGGCATCAGCTTTGGACCAGAACAAAAAGAAGCCAGATAAAACATATAAAGAGCTTTATGCAAGAAGACACATGGCCTATGCTTTTTTTCACAATCTGGATATGAAAGAGGAGGGGAAAAAGCTACTTATACGTGACGCCCTGGGGCTGTATGAAACTGCCTTTCCGGCTTTAATCGAGTTTTATGGGAATTTCATCGGGAAGTTTGCGGACAATGAGGAGGCAATCCGGTTAATATGCCGGTTTTACCCCCAAAAAGAATTATCCGGGCTTTCCGTGGACAGGACGGCAGAAACGCTTTTTACACATATCCGGCATGCGGGTACCATGAAGGACCATGGATATGCCTATCATGGGATTGAGATGATTAAGACATACATCCATAATGTTCCGGAGGCAGTTCTGGGCAAAGTCCTGAGACAGTATCATCTGTACGGAATTATCAATGATATGGTTTGCCGGCATCAGATCCATGCTGTCATAACATCGTCCTCATTAACCGATGAAAGACAGAGGAGATACAAATTCTGGTACCTGGATTCCCTGATTCTTGCCGATATCCTGAATAAGATTTTATATAAGAAGCTGCAGGAGGATACGGAAGATGTGGATAGGGCGTTTCTGGCGGATATAACAATGGATACGGATCCTCTGGTAGTCTTTGAGAGTCCGGAGGGATACTGGAAGAATAATCAGATGGGGGAACGGGAATTCTATCTGGACAATCATCTGGCATTTACCATTTCTTTATCTAAAGGCAATGTGGCTGTATCAAACCTGAGTGCGCATGTGATGGAATCGTTCCTCTTTGATATGAAAGACTGGCGGCTGGAGGGATACTACCAAAGACAGGAAGAACAGAGGCTGTACGGAGTTGTTTTTGGCAGTTCCGGGGAAAAAATCAATTACAGGCAAATGTTGTTTTCGCTGCTTTTTTTAAACCGGTATCATGGGATGGAAGAGCAGCAGGTTGATTTTGACCATCGGTATCATTATGATAACCAGAAAAAGGAGCTGCGGATAAGCCAGGGGACGGAGGGGAAGATACCTCATTTTTACGGAAAGGCCGTGTCCTCCCTTTCCTGTATTGTAGGAAAGAACGGGACCGGCAAATCAAGCACGGTGGATTTCCTGAGGGAGACATTCCTAAGGCTTATAAAACTCATAGAAGAAACCGATATTGTAATAGAAAATGGATACATAAAGAAGGAGGCGTACCAGGATTACCATATTTTGGGTGAGGATACAGAGTTCCTGGTGGTGTTCCGGCTGGACGACGATGCGTATTATGTGACAAACATAGACGGGATTACAGCAGAACAGGCAGTTCATTTAAAGCCTTTTAACAGGGGAACCATCAGAAGCTTCAATGAAATCAGCAAGCTGTTTTATTTTTCCGGTCTGCTGAAAAATGATTTAGAACCTTTTGCTGACACGGAGCAGAGGATGGATGTGGAGAAGGGAAGTAAGCAGGAACAGGCAATCATGTTGGATGACTTTAAGCAGTATGATTACTCTGAAATGGGAAGCTTCTTGGAAAAAATCACTTGCTGGAAGGAAGGCATAGCAGAGGATAAGGATTATATTAATAAGGAGTTGTGTTACCAGTTTACCTTTTTAAAATACATGGGACAGGACAGGATGAACCGTCTGCTGGATTTAAAGGCAGATAAGATATTCCATGTCAGGAGCCGGATGTCAAACCATATAAATGAGGCAGAAGAGCAGTTTACCTTGGGGCAGATTGGAAATGACCCTGAACAGCTTGACTGGCTGCTGGAAAAATTCGTACATTATCCGGATGCAAAGATAGAATACTTTTCCTCCGGGGAGTATGCTAAGTTTGCATTTCTGGCAAGGCTGTACTGGATGCTGGAAGGCTGTCAGCGTGAGAAACGGCTGTATGAGAATAAGTGGGGTAAAAATATCTTTGGTAACGAGGAATCGCTGCTGCTGGGGGAAACCGCTGTGATTTTTATTGATGAAGGGGAGGTTTATTATCATCCGGAGTGGCAGAGATGTTATATTGACATACTTTTGAAAATGATCAATGAAAATTTAAACCAGGAGCGGGTGCAGGTTGTGATTACGACCAACTCTCCTTTTATCCTGTCAGATGTGTTAAGGGAAGACGTGGTTTATCTGTCAGGGGAGGAGGAGAAAATCACGGAAATGCGGGAAAAGGAAATCACATTTGGACAGAATATACACCGGCTGCTTCGCAGGAATTTCTTTATGGAAGCTACGATTGGGGAATATGCCAAGACAATGATACAGGAAATGATAGGCGTGCTGCAAGGCGGGAAGAAGAGTAAGGCTGCAAGGATGGAGGATATCCGCACATTTCTGCATCAGTATTATACGGAGGTAAAAGACGGGGAGGAATATGAGGACGTACAGAGATTGATCCATCAGGTAGGAGAACCTATTTACAGGGATAATCTGGAAAAACTCGTAAGCATACATAAGGCAGAGGATAAGAACTGGCAGATACGTGAGATGCAGAAAGAAATCCAACAGTTGGAGGAAAGGATACAAAGGCTAAAGCATGATTAGGATGAATGCATATTCAGATGGATTCCGGAAGGAATATTTGGCTGCAGTAAAAAAGAACGTCAGTATAATGGACAGGAAAGCAGTTGTAGCCAGCAGCAGAAAGTTCCTGCCTCTGGATTTTTTTACTGCAAAGGATGCAGAGGGCCAGTTTGAGGAATTGATTTTGGCTCCTTATAAAAAGCTGAAGGAGGCTGAGCAGTATATCAGGAATAATAAAAAGGCAGAAATGGAGGCGGAATGCTGTGACAGACGTTCACACCATAAACCGAAATTGACAGATCTGTATTTCAGGATATATAAAGCCTTTGACAATGCGGCGGATTCTCAGAAGGAAGGGAAGTCGCTGCGGGTCAGGCTGGTAGAGAATACCGGATTGACCGTATGTCCGTATTGTAACAGGGATTATATTAATGCAAGGGCAAGAAATGCGGCCGGGGCCCAGCTGGACCATTTCTTTGGCCGAGCCCAGTATCCGGTTTTTGCAGTAAGCCTTTACAATCTGGTGCCGGCCTGCGGTAACTGCAACCGCATTAAAAGCGGAGGCAGCAAAGCGTTCGCCTCTCCCTTTGATGAGGAAATTAATTTTAACCGGGAAGTGAAATTTTCCTATAAAGCCAAGAAAGATGGATACATCGTTAATATCGAGACAAAAAATAAACGCATGGAAAATAACCTTAATCATATGAAAATCCGGGAGGCTTATGCAATTCATGAGCGCGATATTAAGATGATAATAGAGAAACAAATGGAATATTCCAAAAGCCAGATAGAAGAATTTCAGAAAATGTTTAAGGAGTTAAATGATTCGGGAAAAGTCTATATAACAGAAGACGACGTGAAACGGGCTGTTTTTGGACCGCCAATCCGCGAGGAGGATATGAAAACCCGCTCATTGGCTAAAATGTACCATGACATTTATAATCAGTTGGGGATATATCCGGTTACAGCCGGGTCAGGAAGCTGAGACGGAAGAAAAGCAAAAAAGTGCACAGTAAAACACTGCCCCTCGTATTGCGGCGGTTTGAAGTCCATGGAAGCAGGAGCGTGCTGGAGTTATAATCGCATTTGTCATTTTGTACAAAATTAATTAAATGAATTAAACAATATGACGAAACTTAGTTTTTTCCATATATCCCATTGACATTTAGCTATTTTGACTATATTATTGAGTTGAAAGATTGGAGCAAGCGGATAAGTTCACAAACTCTCATAGGCCCAATCCCTTGCTGTAATAATTGATTAATCAAATTAACAAATTAAATCAGAGTCAAAACAAGGAGGATGTAAGATTATGAAGTATTTTTTAGACAGTGCAAAGCTGGATGAGATCCAGACAGCCTACAACACATTCGGAATTGACGGTGTCACCACCAACCCAAGGCATATCATGCTCAGCGGGAAGCCGTTCCTCACGGCGATCCAGGGCATTGCGGACTGGATTAAGTCAGAAGGACTGGACGGATATGAGCGTTTTCCGGTATCTGTTGAAATCAATCCCCACCTGGATGAGACGGAGGCAATGCTGGCAGAGGCCAGGAAGATTGCAGCCATCAGCCCTAACTTTGTAATCAAGATTCCGGCAACCGAGGCAGGTGTCACAGCAGCCAGGAAGCTGGAGGCAGAGGGAATCAGGACCAATGTGACCCTGGTATTCTCACCGGCCCAGGCCATCCTTCCGGCAAAAAACCACTCGCTGTTCGTATCCCCGTTCATCGGCTGGAAGGAAGCCAACGGAGAGGACTGTAAGGCGTATATCCGGAATATTGTGGACATTTACAAGAACTACGGTTTCTATGGGAAGACCCAGATCATCTGCGCGGCCATCCGGACACCGAAGCAGATTGTGGATTGTGCCGTGGCAGGGGCGGATATCGTTACAACCGGGCTGGCTGTGTATCAGGATACCATGAAACATGCCTATACCAACCAGGGAATCGGAACCTTCATCGATGCCTGGGACAATACGGTTACGGAATAAAAGGAGTACTGCAGATATGAAGATAGGATTTATCGGACTGGGAATCATGGGTGAGTCCATGAGTGAGAATATTGTAAAGAAACACAATGACACAGTGTACGTATTTGACTTTGTAAAGGAAAAGACAGAGCTGCTGGCATCCAGGGGAGCCGTGGCCTGCAGTGATTCCGTGGAACTGGCAAGGAATTCGGACGTAATCATTTCCATGGTGCCAAAGTCAGGGCATTCAAGGTCTGTGTACATGGGAATCCTGGGCGAGCTGGATTCCACCAAGACCTGCATCGACATGAGCACCATCGACCCAAGCGTATCCGTGGAGATTGCCGAAATGGTGAAAAAGACTGGCGCCGGATTCATCGACGCGCCGGTTGTGAAATCAAAACCCGCTGCCGAGGCAGGTAAGCTGGGAATCTATGTGGGCGGCGACAAGGAAACGTACGAGGCCATGCGTCCCATCCTTCTCTATATGGGAGAAAATGTAAAACACATGGGGGAAAACGGCAAGGGCCTTGTGATGAAGATCTGTCATAACGCCCTGGTTTCCCAGATCCAGAACGGGGTTAACGAGACCATCAGCCTGGCTGGAAGGAACGGGATTTCCGTCATGGATTACGCGGAAGCCATTTCTTACGGAGGCGGCCAGAATTTCTATCTGGATTCCAAGAAAACGGCTATTGGGAAAGAGGATTATACCACTGCCTTTTCCGTGGAAAACATGGCCAAGGATGTGAATATCTGTATGAATCTGGCAGAGGAATGCGGACTCTCCATGCCGGGGGAGCAGGCGGCTGCACAGGTTTATGAAAAGGCGTTGGAACAGGGATATGGGAAAGAGGATTTTTGTGCTACCATAAAGGTGGTAAGAGGCTGATTCAGGGAAGGATGGAACAAGGGAAAATGGACAGTACGATGATGGAACGCCTGAACCGGGTCAATACGGTCCCGGTCTGCCCTGTGGACGGCAGGGAGTTTGAGACATACGGGCGGATTGTAAAGGGGTATGATTTCTCTGAACTGATATCATATATGGAAACAAGGTCTGATATTCCGGAAAACGGCAATGTCTATCTGCCTTCTGTTCCTGAAATGGAGCAGGCGCAGGTGGCCGGGCTCCTGAGGGACAGCTTCTACGGCGGGATGGACATCCAGGTAGGGTACTGCAATGGCAGGAACACGACCTACAACGGATTTGAATACCACAAAGGAAGCGAGATCAACATTGCAGTAACGGATTTCATGCTGGTATTGGGACATACCTGGGAGATAAGGGACAATACATACAGGGTAGAGGACGCAAAGGTGTTTTTTGTGGAAAAGGGAACAGCCATTGAGATGTACCAGACCACCCTTCACCTGTCGCCCTGCCGCGTGACAGACAAGGGGTTTAAGGATATCGTGATCCTTCCCAGGGGAACCAACACACCCCTTGAAAACCAAAGGCGGCCGGTGGAGGAAGAGGGAAAGCTGCTTCTGCAGCGCAATAAATGGGTCATCGCCCACCCGGGACGGGAACCCTTAATCCGGCAGGGGGCATTCCCAGGGCTTCTGGGGGAAAACAGGGAACTTAAGTATTGAATAACACCGCAATTCTAAATAAAAAACGCTGCCCAGGCACAGCTTGTATCCTGGCAGATGGGGCTGGACCCGGGCGGCGTACAGTTGAGGCATGTGTACCTCCAATGCATATCCATGGTATCACAACGGCTCATCTGAGTATACAGGTAAATTGTACAAAATTAAAAAATGGGGGAATAATTTATGGAACATCTGATGTTTACCTTAGTTACATTCATCCTTTTTACAGCTGCCGTGGGTGTGATATCTGCGAAAATCGTAAAGGGCAGGGATGACCAGAAAACGGCAAAAGGATATTTCCTGGCAGGAAGCGGACTGGGAGGAACCTTCATAGCCGGCTCCATGCTGCTGACCAACCTTTCAGCCGAGAACCTGGTAGGCCTTTCCGGCCAGTCCTACGCAGCCAATATGTCAGGAATGGCTTGGGAGGCAACCGCTGTCATAGCAACCATTGTCATGGCCTTTGTATTTCTTCCGCTGTATCTGAGGAAGGGATACACCACCCTTCCGGAGTTTATGGAAGAGCGCTACGGCATTTTCGTGCGCCGTATGGTATCCCTGTTTTTCCTGGTGGGATATCTGTTAATCGGTATTCCTGTGTGTCTGTACGCGGGCGCCATCGGCTTTAACCAGATATTTGACCTGTCCCATATTTTCGGCATCAGCTCCCAAACAGCGCTTACCATCCTGATTGTGCTGGTTGGCATCATCGGGGCATTGTATGCAGTGTTAGGCGGACTGAAGGCAGTGGCTGTATCCGATACCATCAACGGCGTCCTGCTGGTGGCCGGTTCCCTTCTGGTTGTGGTATTCGGTTTTATCGCAGTGGGGAATGCCAAGGCGGACGGAGGTTTTTTTGCAGGCGTCAGTTATGTCCTGGATAACAACTATGCCCAATTAAACGCAATCGGAGGCAAAAATGACCCGGTGCCCTTTGCATGTATCTTCACCGGCATGGTGCTGGCCAACCTGTTTTACTGGGGTACCAACCAGGTCCTGATCCAGAGGGCGCTGGGCGCAAAGAACTTAAAAGAAGGGCAGAAGGGCGTGCTTATTTCCGGTTTCCTGAAAATGATGGTGCCCATGCTGCTGGTACTTCCCGGTGTCATTGCCGCGGCGCTGGTGGGGACCGGGCTGGAGAGCAAGGATTTTGCATATCCCACACTGGTGGCTAAGGCGCTTCCGTGGCCGGTGGTCGGCCTGTTCTGCGCGGCCCTGTTCGGCTCTGTCATTTCCACCTACAACTCCTTCCTGAATGCGGCTTCCACTGTATTTATGGTAGATATTTATAAGCCCATTTTCAATCCCGGACTGTCGGATGAGAAGACAGTTGCCTATGCCAAGAACATCGGATGGGGATTTGCGGCATTTGCCATCTGCTTTACACCGTTCCTTCAGGTGCTGAGCACGGGCCTGTACGACTTTGGGCGCAGCTTTACCGGATTTTACAATATCCCTATCATTACCCTGGTACTCATCGGCATGTTCAGCAAGAAGGGATCCTCCCTGGGAGCAGTGGCTGCCTCTGCATGGCACGTGTTCTTCTACTCAGGCTACAAGTTCTGGTTCAAATACATTGACATGCCTGTTACCAATACGATCCTGGGAATCAACTACATGCACATTTATGCAATTTCCTTTATAGTCATGCTGGTCATCATCTTTGTATGTGCGAAAATCAGACCAAATGACAAGGTATTTGACAACAGCACCCAGAAGAACGCGGCCTATGATATGACGCCCTGGGTACATAAAAATGCAGTGGCCGTGTGGCTGGTATCCTTCCTGGTGTATGAGTACTTCATCTTCTCACCGGCCGGTCTTGCCACGCCGGACAGGAACATGGGGCTCATTGGCGGAGTGACCCTGGCGCTTGTGGCTGAAACCGTAATCCTCTATTTTATAGAAAAAAAGAAACGGGTAAGCGCAGAACCATGTCAGGCAGTGAAGGCGGAAGCATAGGAAAATAATCCAAAACAGGCAAGGAGGTTTCATATGGAGTTTATTCGCAGGGAAATGGACTGGGAGTTAAAGGCAAACGGCCGCAGCATACTGGATTGCAAAGGCGGCAAGCCCATGATTTACGTTGGATACGGGGAAGAATCCGTGGATATGTACAGGGGAAATTATAAGATTGAGGACTATGTGGTGGAACGGCGCCCCTTAGGTGTGACCGGGATCACAGAAGGGCCGGAGGGCATTTCCGTGGACATGGAAGGGCAGCTTACCCTTACGGTCAGGGTTGAGGGCGAGTGCGCGGTCCTCTCCTTTCACCAGGTGGATCCGCGTATCAACCGGTTCTGGTTCCGGGTGGATGCGGACGAAGAGGAGTGCTGCTACGGATGTGGTGAGCAGATGTCTTACTTTAATTTGAGAGGAAGGCATTTCCCTCTGTGGACCTCCGAACCTGGGGTCGGAAGGGATAAGACCACCTATGTGACATGGCGGTCGGATGTGGAAAACAAGGCGGGAGGCGACTATTACAATACCAACTATCCTGAACCCACCTTTGTATCCAGCCATCACTATTACCTCCATGTGGATTCCACGGCATATGCGGATTTTGATTTCAGGAACAAGGATTTCCATGAGCTGCAGATTTGGGAGGTGCCTGCGTCCATCCGCATTGAGGCAGCCCCCACCTTCCTGGGACTGCTGGAAAAGCTGACTGCATTCCTTGGGCGCCAGCCTGAACTTCCTGAATGGGTATACAACGGCCTGATCATCGGCGTACAGGGAGGCAATGAACGCTCCTTCGGACTCCTTGACAAGACCCTGGAAAAAGGAATCAAGGTGTCCGGCCTGTGGTGCCAGGACTGGTGCGGCAAACGGGTCACATCCTTTGGAAAGCGTCTTCAGTGGGACTGGCAGTACCATAAGGAAATGTACCCGGACCTGCCAAAGCGCATTGAGGAGCTTCACGCCAGGGGCATCCGGTTCCTGGGCTATATCAACCCCTATCTGGTAAATGACGGCAGCCTTTACAAGGAAGGGAAGGAAAAGGGCTACTTTGCCACCAAAGGGGACGGCAGCGATTACCTGGTGGATTTCGGCGAATTTTACTGCGGCGTGGTAGACCTGACCAATCCGGACGCCTATGAATGGTTTAAGGATGAAGTGATTAAAAAGCACAGCCTGGACATCGGCATTGACGGCTGGATGGCTGATTTTGGGGAGTATCTCCCCACAGATGACTTAAGGCTTTACAGCGGTAAATCCCCCATGATTGAACACAACCGCTGGCCGGCCCTCTGGGCAAAATGCAACTATGAAGCAGTGAAGGAAAGGAACAGGCTGGGGGAGGTTGTATACTTCATGCGGGCCGGGGGAACCGGCAGCCAGAAGTACTGCACCCTTTTATGGGCAGGGGACCAGTCCGTGGACTTTACCGTCCATGACGGGCTGGCAACGGTTATCTGCGCGGCCCTAAGCGCGGGCATGAGCGGATGCGGCCTGAGCCACAGTGATATCGGCGGCTATACCTCCCTGTTCGGCAATACCAGGACAAAGGAACTGTTCTTAAGATGGTCCGAGATGGCCATGTTCACGCCGGTGATGCGTACCCATGAGGGGAACCGCCCGGACACGAATTTCCAGTATTATGAGGATGAGGACTGTATGGGACAGCTGGCAAGGCTGGTGGATATCTACACCATGCTGGCCCCGTACATGAAGACCCTGGTAAAGGAAAATGCCGAAAAGGGCATACCGGTGCAGCGGCCGCTGTTCCTTCACCATGAGGAGGATAAAAAGGCATATGCCATCCAGTATGAATACCTGCTGGGGCGCGACCTTCTGGTGGCACCGGTCTACCTTGAAGCCAGGGAAAACTGGGATGTGTATCTTCCTGAGGGAGAATGGGTCCACCTGTGGACCGGGGACCCATACCAGGGCGGGGATGTGAACGTGGATGCAACCTTAGGTTATACCCCGGCATTTTACCTGAGGGATTCGGAGTACGCGCCTTTGTTTGAGGATATACGCAGGAAATATGGTACAGGGGCCGTGGCAGATTAAGGCGGGAATGAATGTTTGGATACGCCAGGACAGATGGCGCAAATGGGCGTCCGGGCGCTGCCAGGCCCTTATGGAATAGAGAAAAGAAAGCAGATAATATATTATGGGATACGCAGTATTTTTCCTTGTCATACTTTTGTCCAACATCATACAGGGAATCACAGGCTTTGCAGGGACCATCCTTGCAATGCCTCCCAGCCTGATGCTGGTAGGGTATGATACGGCCAAGCCCGTGCTTAACGTGCTGGGCCTGCTGTCAGGGATATATGTGTTTGCCGGGCACAGGAAACATGTGTGCTGGGGTGAGCTTAAGAAGATTGTGGCCGTGATGGCAGCAGGGATTGTGGGAGGCATTTTCCTGAAAGGATATTTTGCTGGAAGGGAAAGGGCGCTCTATGCGCTGCTGGGGCTGTTTGTTGTCTGTCTGTCCCTTCAGGGGCTGCATAAGCTTTGGAGGGATTGGCTTGGGACGCAAGAGGATGCGGCGGCAGGTGCTGAGACAGCAGAGGCTAAGGCGGCGGCAGGTGCTAAGACAGCAGAGGCTAAGGCGGCGGCAGAGGGCAAGGCAGCGGGGCCGGATAAGGCGGGCCTTTACCTCCTTCTTGGCCTGGCCGGGATTGTCCATGGCATTTTTGTATCGGGCGGCCCCCTTTTAATCGGATACCTGACTAAACGGATTCAGGATAAGGTCAGCTTCAGGGCCACCATTTCCACGGTGTGGGTGGTGCTCAATACCATCATCCTGCTGGATGATATCCGTTCAGGGTTATGGAACCCGGAACTGGTAAAGATACAGGCGGCTTCCATACCTTTCCTGTTAGCGGGCATGGCGGTTGGAAGCCGGCTTTATGCGAAGATGAGCCAGCGCCTGTTCATGCTGATTACATATGTACTTTTGTTTGTGTCGGGAATTTCCCTGTTATTAAAGTAAAGGAGATATAAAATCATGAAATATCAAGTTGCATATATACCGATTGGAGTACCTACCTTCCATCTGGAAAGCGCCCAGGTGGAATTTGACAAATCCGTGGGCCTGATTTCCTCACTCACAGAGGACGGCGTTTATCCGGATAAAATGCTGCTGTCCATGGATGACCTGTGCGCCTACCTGGATACAATCAATCCAGGGCTTATCATCCTCCAGAACATTACCTTTGCCAATGCAGCCTTTGCCAGCGAGGTGCTTAAGCGCTTTACCTGCCCCGTTCTGCTGTGGACCCTGAGGGAGCCGGTGATTGACGGAGGGCGCCTGAGGCTGAATTCCCTGACCGGGGCATTTTCAGCAGGCAATGCCTTGCGCGCGTTCAGGGACAGTGAATTTGAATATATCTTCGGCTCCCCGGAAGAAGACGAGGTGGCAGGATCTGTAAAGGCAGCCATTGGAGCTGCCAGGATAAAGCACCAGATGCGGGAACTGAAAATGGCTTCCATCGGCCATACGCCCCAGGGCTTTGGGTTCGGAAGGGCGCTGGATTCCGAGCTCATGCGCGCCTTTGGGGTGACGCTGGAATCCATTGAAGCCAGGGAGCTGATTGACAAGGCAAAGTCTTTTACGGATGAGGAATGCGCGCCCTGCCTTGAGGAAGCCAGGGCCATGATGGTGGGGCTGGACGGCACGCCGGAGAAGAACGTGAAGGATTTTGCCAGATTATATAAGGCATATAAGGATTATGTGGCCGAGAACCACATCGGCGCATTATCCTCCAGATGCTGGCCTGACTTCTTTACCTCCTTTGGGACGCCTGTATGTTCCGTTCTGGCCATGCTCAATGCGTTGGGGATAGCCGCAAGCTGTGAGTCCGATGTGTACGGGGCATTGTCCATGTATATCGGGACACAGCTCACCGGCAGCCCTGCTTTTTTCGGGGACCCTGTATCCATGGATGAAAAGGAAGGAACCATTACCTTCTGGCACTGCGGAATGGCGGCCTGCACCCTGGCAAGAAAAGATACCGGGGCCCAGGTGGGCGTACACCCCAACCGCAAGATCGGACCGGTCATGGATTTCGGATGCCAGGCCTGTGACCAGGTGACCATCTTCCGGGTAGGCCGTAAGGCGGACGGAAGCTTCCGGTTCTTTATCGCATCCGGCGAGGCATTGGACCGCCCAAAACAGTTCTGCGGAACGTCCGTGGTAGTGAAGACAGACCATGATGCCAAGGATATCATAGTAAAAAGTGTGAAGGGCGGCTGGGAACCCCACTTTGTGGTGATTTACGGGGGTGTGGCCCAGGAGCTTGCCATGCTGGCACATATGATGGGGATGGAGGCCTGTGTATTTTAGGGCGCATCCAAATTTTCCTTGATTTTAAAAGTGTTTACGCCTATACTGATATGGGATAAGATTTACAATATCTGAGAATACAAAGTCTGGCCGGATTCGTGAATCAGTTATGCATGACAGGAAGACATAACAGGAAGACATAACAGGAAGACATAACAGTAATACATAACAGGAAGCCCCCGGTGCAGCGGACAGGGAAATGATAGGGAGGGAGAAGATATGGGCTATACGGGTATTAACCTTGAAAATGTAAAAGTGAGTAACCGAAGCGCCATATTGAAACTTCTGAACGACCATGGCGCCATGTCCAGGAAGGACATAGCCCTGGAGCTGGGACTGACACCGGCCACGGTCACCATGATCTGCACCCAGCTTCTATCTGCGGGAATCCTTGTGGAAAAAGGGGAGATGGAAGAGGAGAAGCGGGCAGGCAGGAAAAAGGTGTCCATTGATATTAATTATCAGTATAAATATGTGCTTTCCGTGAGCATAGAAGCGCCTGAGACCTGCATATCCATCAGCGACCTGAAGGGAAGGCTGCGCGCCAGCAGGAAGCTGAGGACAGACGGGGCCCTAAAGCCGCAGGTATTCTTAAAGCAGGTGGCGGATGAGGGCAAGTCCCTTATGTGGGAACAGGGAATCTCAAAGGAGTCTGTCCTTGGCGCAGGCATATCCCTTCCTGGCCCTGTGAAGCGGGATACAGGGGTCAGCCTTCATGCTTACCGCATATGGAATGAGGCGGTGCCGGTTGGGGAGTATATGAGAATGTTCCTGGACCTTCCCGTGGTGGTGGAGAACAACGTAAAGGCATTTGCAGAGGGGGAACTGATATACGGCACAGGCAAAAATCAGGAAAACCTCCTGTTCATCAAATGGGGGCCGGGCGTTGGCTCGGCCATCATCATACAGAACAAGATATATGACAGCCAGAATTCCAAGACAGCGGAAATCGGCCACTATATCGTGGAGCCGGGCGGCATTTTATGCCGCTGCGGCAGGCGGGGCTGCCTGGAGACCCATGTGGCCACCCACGCCATTGCGGAGCGTGTGAGACGGGCCTGCACAAAGGACTCCATGCCCGGACTCCATGCATTCGTGGACGGGGATGTGGATAAGATTGAAGTCAGGAACATGGAACAGTGGATAGGGATAGAAGACCCGGGACTCCAGAAAATCATTGATGATATTGTGGAACGGCTGGCCAGGACCGTGGTGAACACCATCACCCTGCTGGCGCCGGATAAGGTTATCATCTATGGGTTCATGTTTGAGATGGACCATATCCAGAAACGGTTCCTGGATTACTGTACGTATTATGATTCCCTGTATGACGGGGATTATATCCTGAAATCCGGGCTCAGTGACCGCATTGGATACATCGGGCCTTTGGCAATTGTTGTGAATGAAATGTTCCTGGGAATGTAAGCCCCATGGGATTAAGAGGGATAAAGGAGCCCGAATCATGTAATGGTGTATCACATGATCCGGGCTCCCTTCTATGTTTTCCGGTCTTATCTTTCCTATTAACCTTAATCCAGGTTATCTGCAATCTCATACAGCAGACGTTCTGAATCTTCCCATCCCAGACAGGGGTCCGTGATGGACTGGCCGTAGCAGTGCTGGCCAATCTTCTGGCTGCCGGGTTCAATATAGCTCTCAATCATAAGGCCCTTTACCAGCCGTTTGATATCTCCGGAATGACGGCGGCTGTGAAGGACTTCCTTTGCAATCCTGATCTGCTCCTTATACTGCTTGTTGGAGTTGGCATGGTTGGTATCCACGATGCAGGCAGGGTTTTGCAGATCACGCTTGGCGTACAGGTCAAAGAGCAGTTTTAAATCCTCGTAGTGGTAGTTGGGGATGCACTGGCCCCGTTTGTTCACCGCGCCTCTGAGGATGGTGTGGGTCAGAGGATTGCCGGGGCACTGTACCTCGCTGGCCCGGAAGATGAAGTCATGGGGAAGCTGGGCAGCCACCACAGAGTTAAGCATGACGGTCAGGTCACCGCTGGTAGGGTTCTTCATGCCCACGGGCACGTCGCAGCCGCTGGCCACCAGGCGGTGGAACTGGTTCTCCACGGAACGGGCGCCCACGGCAACATAGGACATCATGTCGGAAAGATAGTTCAGGTTTTCAGGATAAAGCATCTCGTCCGCGGTGGGGAAACCTGTTTCCCGCAGGACCCTCATGTGCATGTGGCGGATGGCCAGTATGCCTTCAAACATATCTGGTTTTTTCTCCGGATCCGGCTGGTGCACCATGCCCATATAACCCTCGCCCGTGGTCCTGGGCTTGTTGGTGTATACCCTTGGTATGATGATGAGCCTGTCCTTTGTCTGTTCCTGGACCTTAACAAGACGGCTGGTGTAATCACATACAGCCTCTTCGTTGTCAGCAGAACAGGGGCCGATAATCACAACAAACTTTTGGCTTTCCCCGGTAAATACTTCTTTGATTTCCTGGTCCCGTCTGCGTTTGATTTCTGCCAGTTCAGGGGCCAGCGGAAACTGTTCCCGTATTTCTGCCGGTGAAGGCAGCTGGTTGATGAATGTGAATCCCATATCTTATGTCCTCCCATGTATAAATACCGCGCCCGGTAAAGTCTGGCGCTGCATATGTGCCTGATCCGGGTGCACGGATGTATTCCAATGCTTCATTATAGTATAGAAACCGGGATTCGTAAAGGGTTAATACCACGAAAATGTTGACAATATGGGGATTTATAAGTATAAATAGAGCATGACAGGATAGGAGTATGGGAAATATGAAGACACAGAACAGACAGACATTGGGAACCATGATGGCATTGGTGGGAGGCACCTGCTGGGGCTTTTCCGGGTGCTGCGGCCAGTTTTTATTTGAACAGAAAGAAGTGCAGGCGCCGTGGCTGGTCACGGTGCGCCTCTTCTTTGCGGGATTGATCCTCATCATGATTGGATTCAGGTTGAACGGCAGACAGAACCTGAACATTTTTAAGCGGAAACAGGATGCACTCCACCTGCTGCTGTTTGCTGTTTTCGGCATCACATTCTGCCAGTTTACATATTTCATGGCCATCCAGGCATCTAATGCAGGCACTGCAACCGTGCTTCAGTACCTGTCGCCGGTCCTGATCCTGATGGTGGTGTGTATCAGGGGGAAAAGACTTCCCAAAGGACTGGAACTTGGGGCAATCGGCCTTTCACTGTTAGGGACCTTTGTCATCGGCACCCATGGGGACATCCACTCCTTCCACATTACGGGGGAAGCGCTGTTCTGGGGACTTCTGGCAGCTGTAAGCGCCATGATTTATACCATGATACCGGGCGGGCTGATCCTCAGGTATGACATATACCAGGTGCTGGGATTCGGAATGCTGATAGGAGGCATTGCAATGGGGATATTCGTGCGTCCGTGGACCTATCATCCTGTCTGGGACCCAGGTACGGCAGGAGCACTCGGCGGGGTAATCGTGGTCGGGACAGCGCTGGCTTTTGGCCTGTACCTTCAGGGAGTCAGCATGATAGGACCCTTAAAGGGAAGCATCATGGGAAGCGTGGAGCCAATATCAGCAGTCATTATTTCCGTGTTCTGGCTTAAGACCTCCTTTACCACGGCTGATTTTGCCGGGTTTGCATTGATCCTGGGCGCTGTGTTTGTCCTGACGTTTGCCCACAGACCGGCTGCCGGGCCGGGTGAGGCCGGATGACTCTGGATAGTTCTGGATGATTCTAGATGCTCCCGGATGAACTCGATTCCCCACCCCCTGGTTGCGTGTCCCGCTGTCCGGGCCGCTGCCGTAATCCATGTTTGGATGAAAACAGAAAGAACAGAAAGAAACGAAGAACAGAAACAAACCTTAGGATAAAAACAGACAGGGGCTTGACAAAACAGCCGGACCTGTCTATAATGGGGATAATTTCATGAATTGGCTATGACGGGAACAAGTAATGGTCTGCAAAAGCATACAGAAAGCAGCCGGGTGATGAGAGGCGCATGGAAAGCAGGTCATGAATACATCTTAGAGCTTCACACCCAACGGCGGATGCCCAGTAGGCTGTGACGGGTCCTGCACACGTTATCGTGCTAGAGTATTCAGGAGAAGCATGCTCTCCAGTACTCGAAGAGGCGGGCAGCGCGAGCTGTCTGTAAACATCAGGTGGTAACACGGAGTCCAGGCTTCGTCCTTTTGAAAGGGACGGGGCTTTTTTGTTTTTAATCATTGAAGCGCCGCGGACGCCGCCTGATAGAAAAACGTAAGAATCAAGCCCTTGCATGAAACTGGAAATATGTTAAAATATTTAGAGTAGGAAGAGGAGAGAACAACCATGCAGATTTACGAAGAATTAGTTGCCAGGGGATTGATTGCCCAGGTGACGAATGAAGAAGAGATTAAGAAGATGGTCAATGAAGGAAAAGCTGTTTTCTATATTGGCTTCGATCCTACGGCTGACAGTCTCCATGTAGGGCATTTCATGGCGCTGTGCCTGATGAAACGCCTTCAGATGGCAGGCAATAAGCCCATTGCCCTTATTGGCGGAGGCACAGGTATGGTGGGCGACCCTTCAGGCCGTTCCGACATGCGTACCATGATGACACCGGAGATTATCCAGCACAACTGCGATTGTTTTAAGAAGCAGATGAGCCGCTTTATTGATTTTTCCGAAGGCAAGGCCATGATGGTCAACAATGCCGAGTGGCTGATGGGGTTGAATTACATTGATTTCCTCAGGGAAGTAGGACCTCATTTCTCTGTTAACAATATGCTGAGGGCGGAATGCTATAGGCAAAGGATGGAGAAGGGCTTAAGCTTTTTGGAATTCAACTACATGATCATGCAGAGTTACGATTTCTATGAGCTGTTTCTGCGCTATGGCTGCAACATGCAGTTTGGCGGGGATGACCAGTGGAGCAATATGCTGGGCGGTACGGAGTTAATCCGCCGCAAGCTGGGCAAGGACGCGCATGCCATGACCATTACCCTGCTGCTGAACTCCGAAGGCAAGAAGATGGGCAAGACACAGTCAGGCGCTGTATGGCTGGATCCCAACAAGACCACTCCGTTTGAGTTTTACCAGTACTGGAGGAACGTGGCGGATGCGGACGTGCTTAAGTGCATGCGCATGCTGACATTCCTTCCGATTGAACAGATTGACGAGATGGACCGGTGGGAAGGCAGCCAGCTTAACCAGGCCAAGGAAATCCTTGCATTCGAGCTGACCAAGCTGGTACACGGCGAGGAGGAGGCTGCAAAGGCGCAGGAAGGCGCCAGGGCCCTGTTCGTGGCAGGCGGCAGCACTGCCAATATGCCTACGTTTGAGCTTTCAGAGGAAGATTTTGCGGACGGTTCCATTGATATTCTGGGCGTGCTTCAGAAGTCCGGACTCTGCGCTTCCCGTTCCGAGGCAAGAAGGAACGTGGAACAGGGCGGCGTGTCCGTGGATGGCAGCCCGGTAAAGGATATCAAGGCAGCATTTGCAAAAGACCGGTTTGCCGGGGACGGCATGGTATTTAAGCGGGGCAAGAAGAACTTCATGAAGGTTGTTGTCAGATAATAATCCTGCGGAGTCAGAAGATTGAGAGGAGGGTACCGGATGAGGATGATCAGACCGGTCCGGCAGCTGGGAGCCATTGTAGCTGCAGCTGTCCTTAGTATAGTTTCTGTATTTGTATCAGAAGCAGCAGCCGTAATGCCTGATGTGCCTGTGACCATGCATATGGATCTTAACAGCAGGAAGACTTCCATATACGATGGTTACTCGTCCTATGTGCTTGGCTACAGGGCTTCGGAAGAGGATACATTCACGGTTACAAAAGACAAGAACGACATCAATCTGGATGACGTGACAATGAATTATTATTTAATCACCTATGACGGTGAGACCCAGAAATATCTGGAATGCACGGTTACAGGACTTAAGGAAGGGACCCATTATCCCATTGTGCGTCCTGAGACAGTGGAACGGGAGAAACATGCAGGCGGTCTTTATGATACCCTGGACCGATGTTATGTAGTGGAGTTCCGTTATGGGGATGCCAGGACAAACCTGTATTTTTCCATATTGCCGGAGAGCGACATGAACGCGTACCGCAACATCCTGCTGGGCAAGTGGATAAAAGAAAGCAAGGGCTGGAAGTACGAATATCAGGGAGAGAATCTTACATCCTGGGCCCTGGTGAATGACAACTGGTACTATTTTGGCACGGATGGCTATATGAAGACGGGATGGCAGGAATACAAGGGTGACTGGTATTACTTGAACCCGGATGACGGCGTGATGCGTGTGGATTGTACCATTGACGGATACCGGCTGGACAGGAGCGGGAAGCGGGTTTAAGGCCGGGCAGGATATTTGGCGTATGGCGGATGGAGCGCAATGGCTGCTTTTGCGATGCAGCCATGATAACGTAAAAGGCAGGGGTGGATTTTTGCTTGGATGCAGGAATCCGCCCCTGTTTTTTTATTGTATCTGACGGCGCGCCTATCCTTCCGCGTTCCTTAAATCCCAGATTCCATCATCCACCACCCGGTCAAACCGGTAGGCAGAAACAATCATTCCCAGTAACAGCATATTGGCCAGGATGCTCATCCGTCCCTCTGAAATCAGGGGCAGGTTGGAGAATGAGGCATACTGGTAACCAAGATTCCCAAGGAGGTACAGGACTCCTTGCCAAAGCAGGCACTGACCGCAGCAGAATGCAAGGGAGGAAGCCAGTTTCCCGCGTATCCTGGCGATGCAGGAGAACAGGAGAAGGTAGAACAGGGCCATTGCCCCAATCAGAGCCAGCCCGGGCAGCCAGCCGAACAAAAGGATACACACAGCGATGACATAATTGTTGTAATAGTGCTGTGGAAGGATATCCTGCAGGGTTACGTTTTCCGCATTGTAGTGGATGTACCGGGGCGTGCTTCCTGGTTCCCACTCCCCATAAGACTCAAACAACTGCCGGTTGGAGGTATTTCCCGTAGCGTCAATACCAATCCTTCGTGGATTGCGGGAGGCAAAGTACCATGCGCCGGTCCCATAATCCATCAATTCCTCCGGGGAAAGCACGATTCCATGGGTGATTGGGGTTTTGGCAATGAGCCGGCGGATGAGGATTCCATTGTATGTATCATCCCAGGTGCTGCTGATTGCTGATTGGGGTGAAAGAAAGGCCTGTATGCTGCCGCGGCCCCGGGCTGTCAGGAAAAGAGGGCTTGAGAGCAGTGCCAGACCGGCCAGTACGCCGGCATAAAGCTTTCTTTTGCTGCCCTGCAGGATCTTACGGTGAATCATGAAGCAGACCGTGCAGGTCATGCTCAGGATGGAAATAAGCGCAGCGGTCCCACCTTCATACAACAGGGAAAAATACATTGACATTGCCCACAGGCCGGCACATGTAAATAACGCGGCCAGGACATGTTTCCTGTACTGCCGGCAGCCATATAATAGTACGAGGGCCACAGGGGCAAACAGTATGGTGGCAAAATAAGTGATATTTCCTATATTGAAGTACCTGCCGTTTATGTGTGTGTAAATGATTTCATGGGCCTGGACCCCCAGATACAGGAGGGGGATGGCAAAGGCCAGGACCCTGCGGCAGCGGATGAGCAGGGGATATCCCTTTAAGGCTGTTATGACAAGGAGGATTCCCCCCGGAATATAACATAGGGCTCCATTGGCTGCCTGCTGATGCGTCCACCCCATGAAACCGGAACAGGTGGCTGCAAAGCCGGTCAGGAAGAGCAGGGCGGTGACGATGGAAAGCAGCGGGGATCCCTGGATTCGGTGGATTTCATTCAGCTCTGTGCCAATGGCAACAGCATCCCCCATGCAGGCCAGTGCTTTGGCGGCTGCATCGGAGGCGGACAATCCAAGGGATTCATATTCCTCAACCCGGTCCTCTATATGGGAACTCAGTTCCTGGCGGATGGAAGGGCGCAGGGGCTTGTAGGAAATCTGGTCGGTTATTTCATCCAGGAATCGTTCCTTATCCAAAAAGAACACCTCCCATCACCTGGTTGACAGCGGTTTCATAGACCCGCCATTCCTTTTCTTTTTCAACTAACAGTTTCCGGCCGTGGGCTGTGACGGCATAGTATTTGCGGATCCTGCCGTTGTCCGCCAGCTGCCGGGACGTGGAGACCGCGCCCTGCTGCTCCAGCGCGTGAAGGACCGGATAGAGGGTGCCTTCCTGCAGCCTGAATACGTTCTGGCTCTGCTGCTCCAGTTCCCGGATAATCTGGTACCCGTACATGCTCTGCCGGTCAAGAAGCTTAAGGACCAGCATGGAAGTGGCAAGGGCCATGTAGCGTTTGTCCATGGTATGACCTCCTTTGATGATGATAAATGATTTAAATAGCATAGATAATCTAGGTATATAAGCTATTATACATAGATTACATAGGTATGTCAAGAACAGGATAATGTTGTAATTATGCACAAACCTTCAGCGGACCATATATGACATAATCCACGAAAATAAAGGCTTCTGCAAAAAACACCTGACATCGACAAAATTTTAATGTTAAAATAGTATTATAAAATCAGGGCGTGTTTACACGACCCGGGGAAGCGGGCGTTAAAGTATGTTTGAGAAAGGCCAATATATCATTTATGGAATCAGGGGAGTCTGTGAAGTCATGGATATTAAAGTGATAGACAGGCCTGGCGGGCCAAAGGGCAAGCTTTATTATGAGCTGAGGCCTTATTATCATCAGGACTGTAAGATCGTCACGCCTGTGGATTCGGACAAGACTGTCATAAGGCCGCTCCTTACCAGGGATGAGGCCCTTTGCCTGATTGACAGGATCCAGGGCGTGAAGGAAATGGAAGTGACGCAAGACAAGCAGAGGGAAGAGCGGTACAAGGAAGCCCTTAAGACCTGCGACTGCCATGTGTGGGTCAGCATGATCAAAGCGCTGTACCTGCGGCGGCAGGACAGGACCAGGCAGGGCAAGAAGATGACGGACCTGGATGAGCGGTATTTTAAGACGGCTGAGGAAAACCTGTATTCAGAGCTTGCATTGTCCCTTGAAATACCCAGGGAAAAGGTGGCGGATTATATTAAGTCCCGGGTGTCGGACGGGGAACAGGCATGGGAAGGGAATGCATGGGAAGGGAATCCAGGATAAAAAAGGGGGATTGCAGGTGATGCAATCCCTCTTAATATATCCTATTCAATAACCGTTCCGGCATTCCCCTTAAGGCTTTCCTTGGCCTTGTCCAGGGTGGTGATGATGGCCTTGCGGCCTTTTCCGCTTTCCAGGAAACTGATGGATGCGGATATCTTTGGCAGCATGGATGCGAATTCAAACTGGCCCTGGCTGATATAATCCTTTGCCTGGTCAATGCTCATGCGCTTTATGGGCTGTTCATCCTTGGTGCCGTAATTAAGGGTTACATTGTCAACGCTGGTGAGTATCATCATCACATCCGCGTCAATCTCCTTGGCCAGAAGCCCGGTTGCAAGGTCCTTCTCGATGATGGCGCTGGCGCCCCTTAAGTTGTAGCCCTGCTCCATGACAGGGATTCCGCCGCCGCCGCATGCAATGACAATCTGGTCAGCGTCCATCAGCGCCTTGATGGCGTCGATCTCCACAATGGCAACCGGGTGCGGGGACGCCACAATCCTGCGGTATCCGCCTTCCACTTCCTTAACATGGTTGCCTTTGGCTTCTTCTTCCTCTGCTTCTTCCTTTGTCATGACGCGTCCAACTACCTTGACCGGTGTATAGAAGGCTTCGTCATAGGGGTCCACGGTAACCTGGGTCAGTACCGTGCAGACCGGTTTATAGATGCCGCGCTTGATCAGTTCGGCGCGGATGCCGTTCTGAAGGTCGTATCCCACATATCCCTGGCTCATGGCCGAGCACACGGACATGGGCGCCTTGCTGTATCCGTCATGCTGTTTGCCGAATTCATTCATGGCAGTGTGGATCATGCCTACCTGGGGAGCGTTGCTGTGTACGATGGCTACCTGCCAGCCTTCCTGGATAAAGTCGGCAATGACCTTTGCGGTCCTGGCCACGGCAGCCTTCTGCTCCGGAAGATTGGTTCCCAAATCTTTGTGGCCAATGGCCAATACAATGCGTTTTTTTGCCATAATCCATACCTCGCTTGTCTCTGAATTGTCATATAAATTAAGTTAATTATAGGTGAAACTGGGAAAAAATGCAATGAAAAGAGAGTAAAATATGGTGGCAAAAACAATACAGTCATGCTATACTGTCAGCAGAATGGGAACAGGAAGATAAGGGACATATGAAGGATGGATGGAAGCTGCTGCCGGACGGGTGGCGGCTGCGTATTGGAGTGACAGTGGCCGCAGCCCTTGCCGGCAACCTGCTGGTGAGGGTTGTTCCGTGGCCGGCAGGGAGCCTGGCTGCCTTTGAGGCTGCCATGAAACCCGCGGCAGAGCAGCCGTCCGCATTTTTAGTGGTAACGCTGTTTACCGCGCCGTTGGCAGAGGAACTTCTGTTCCGGGCGTTCCTGTACAGCTGGCTCAGACAGTTTACGGGATTCTGGTTATCCGCTGTCCTGTCATCCCTGGCATTTGGATTATATCACGGAAACTGGGTGCAGGGAACCTATGCATTTATTTTAGGCATGGTATTGGCATGGGGATATGAGACCAGTGGATACCGGAAGTATCCCATGGCCGTACTGATGCACTGGGCTGCCAACCTGACGGCCCTGGCAGTATTCGGATCCTGAAGAAGGCGCCGGAAGGAAAGGCGCTGATTGCTTGTGATGAGGAGGAGAAAAAGTGAAGTTATTATCCGTGGCAATACCCTGCTATAACTCGGAGAGTTATATGGAACATTGTATCAATACCCTGCTTACGGGCGGGGAGGAGGTGGAGATCATCATTGTGGATGATGGCTCTGCCAAGGACAGGACAGCAGAGATTGCGGATGAATATGCGAGAAGATACCCGACCATCTGCCGGGCAATCCATCAGGAGAACGGGGGGCATGGCGAGGCAGTGA
>ERZ894236.448-NODE-448-length-49377-cov-9.65107_pt1 | contig 49377 bp, 44 predicted proteins | sample MGYA00380297_ERZ894236 | MGnify/ENA primary metagenome ERZ894236 (study PRJEB32331, sample SAMN06328420) | human gut metagenome | biome: human gut microbiome; feature: stool | host: Homo sapiens | collected 2014-08-04 ... | reverse complement strand
CAAACGGTCCCCGCAGCAATTCATTCCGGCCGGATTTCCCCCTCACGACACCCTCCAACCGGGGACGGAAGACTCAGTCATCCCCCTCACCCCACCGGACATGGTCCGTTCCGGACGCGTCCTCCGGGCCTCAGTTAAATCTCCAATTTATTGCACTGTTGACTAAATGACATTGCGTGTGAACAGCAACACAAACCGTACACGCTGGTTGAAATATTCTTGCGGAAGCCCTCCTTCTATGTTTTAATATTAAGTATAATTTATTTTATCTTCTATACAACTTAACAAAGGAAAAGTATGAATATGAAAATAGCAGTTTGTGATGACGATAATGCGGCACTCAGCCAGCTATCACGATATATCCGGGAATATGCGGGGAAGAATCTTCTGGACTATACCGTATTGGAATTTGATAGCGGGGAACTTCTTTTAGAAGCCGCCGCGGTGGACCCTGACATTCGGATTCTGTTTTTAGATATCTATATGACTCCCCTCTCCGGAATGGAACTGGCCCAAAAACTGCGGGACAGAGGAAATGAATGCGCGATTATCTTTGTAACGGTCAGTACCGACCATTACGCCGGAAGCTATGAAGTCAATGCCGTTCATTACCTGGTAAAGCCCATTACCTGCGACAGAATTGACGCAGCTATGGCTAGGTGCGGTCAGCTTCTGTCTGCCACCGCCAGATGCGCTTCTTTCCTTTCCGGCGGTGAGGAACTGCGGATCCCGCTTAACCAGATCCGCTTCGCCGAGGTATTCCGGAACAGGACTGTCATTCATGCCGAAAGTCTGATTTCCCTGCGATGCACTCTGGAAAATACTGCCAGGCAGCTTGACGACCCGCGTTTCCTGCGGATACACAGAAGCTATCTGTTAAATATGGACTACATTGCAAGAAGGTGCGGCAATGATATACTTCTGAAAACAGGGGAAATGGTTCCGCTAAGCAGAGCCGGTGAAAAAATCTTTGAGAGGGAATACGGACGTTATCTCACCAGTTCGATGACAGGTGGCATTCTATGAAAAAATACAGGCTGATAAGCGCTGCGGCGATATCTCTGCTTCTTTTTAATTTGCTCACCGCTCCCCTCACGGCAATGGCAGTCGTACCCGGCACAGCCGGGATAACCGAACGGCCGGATACGGCAGCCAGTTCAAGTGAGGCTGAACCTGATAACGGAGGGGAAGACGGCTTCGGCCAGGAGCATGATAAAAACGAATACGGCGAAGGCAGCATCACTGCGGGAACCGGTGGCAGTACAGACAGCGGCGGTAGCTACGATGCTGATGATGAAGAAGACACCGAGGTTTTGGAAGATGAACTTCTGCCCGCCTCGCCTTCATCACTCCTTCTCCCCGCCCAAAACGATGAAGCGGAATACTCCTTTTGCGGATATGACTTTTACTATGCGGATCGCCCCCTAGAACTGGAATTTGGGTATGAGTTTGACGAATATAATCGGCCGCCGGAGACGGTCGACCTGTATCTGGACGGACCGGACGGGCACATAGATGATTATTTTACTCTGAACGTTGAGTGGGATCTTTCAGATGTGGATTTCAGCAGGCCCGGAAGTTATCTGGTCACAGGCAGCTTGGATACAGATGATTTACCTTACCCGCTTGACTGGGAACAGGTTCCTTCCCCTTCCTTTACGCTGAAGATTGAAATGGGAGGCATACTCTCTTTTCAGCCGCGAAACGATTCCGATATCCTGTATCTCGACTTTATAATGAACGGGGAGCCCTTCGCACTTCCGGAACGCATGCTCACCTTATACGAAAGCAGGGATGGCGGTGAGAACTGGTATGACATAACGCCAAGTTCCCGGGTACGGGTTTCTAAAACCGGGATTGTCATCACCGGCATGCACAAAGATGCTATTTTACAGGCAATCGGTTTAAACCTCGGCGGATTCTGCGGCACGAATTCCGATTTCGTAAAAGTCAATGTGGACGCAGGGAATGTCATCTCTTCCGTTTCTGTCATTTCATCGGACGGCCTTCGATGGGATACCCCACGTGATAACTGGCACGACTACACTTTTTCAGAGTCGGACGGACCGTTTCGTATCCTCCGTTATACGGCCGGATCCCACCAGCAGATACCGCTTGAGACCACTGTAATAAAGGACCGGCCGGAGACGCTGCGGCGTGATTTCTTTTCATCAGTAAACGTCTTTTACGGAGATCGGCCCAATGGCTTTTGGAGTAAAAAGCTAGACCGGCCGGTTCCTGTGCAGTGGGACTGGGATGCGGTTGACTGCAGCCTGGTCGGTGACACCGTTATTTACGGAACCTTTTCCGGTGAAACCATGGAGCAATACAGAGCTCTTCTCGATTTTGAATCGATGCCTGTCCCGGCGCTCACTGTCTCCGTAATTTCCGATGCATTGGTCGACGACTTTATCATGGAAGCCGACTGGAACCGACTTCTAAAAAACCAGACCGTTTATTTCGACTTTTATAAAGGATATAGTGATGAACTTCAATTTGAGGAACTGTCCGGCCTGACAGTCTGGTGTTCATATGATGCCGGCCTGAACTGGTATGATATTACCGGACTTTCCAATGTAAAGCTGGGCCAAACCTCTCTGTCCGTCTCCCAATTAAAGAATTCACTCCTCAGGAGGCAGGGATACTCATTCCAGGTGGAACAAAAAAACCGGTCTGATATTACACCTTTTTCCACCGCGCTGACCATCGAACACCAGCCTACCGGTGTCAATATCGGTCATCCTTCCGGCGGAGATCGGGGAGGCGGCAAGCGGTGGTCCAAGCCGCCTGAAGGCCTGTTCGAGGGGGACGTAACAGATTCTCCGGATATAAAACCGGAGCCCCCCGGTACAGAGCCGGAGCCGCCCGTCATCGCCCCGGAACCTGATGAGCCTTCCGGCGGCGAGCCCTCTGGAACAGGGCCCGGTGACGCGGATGAAGGCAATCATAACGGCGGCGGGAACGACAGCGGAGACGGCAACGGCAGCAGCGGTAATAGCAGTAACGGCGGCAATAACGGTAATACCAGCAGCGCCGGCAGCGGCAATAACGGCAATACCAGCGGCGACAATAACGGCAATACCAGCAGCGGCGATAACAGCGGCAACGGCTCCGGTGAGGAAGCGGATAGGACCGGAGAAACCGGCCCCGGGACTGTCCGCCCTGACCCGCTCCCGTTTTCAGCCGCACGGGATGCCGGCCTTTCACTGTCAAAACAAGAAATCTCCAAAAACAGATCGGACGCAAAGCCGTCTGGTGTAAAGCATTCTCAAGGAGCCGTCAAACGTCAGGCACAAAGCACACCCAAAGCGGCCGCCTCTCAGACGGCCGCTACAGTGAATGAATTGCCTGAAACAGTATCGCCGGGCTCCGGAACGATTGATACATTCACAGTTTTCAGGCAGCTAATCGGCCTGGGCGCACTCATCTTGGGCGGCCTGGCCGGCTATTGGATGATAAGGAGGCGGTAATATCAATAGTAAAACTTACAAAAAACGGTTTCTTTATCTGACAGCCGCCCTCCTCTGCGCTTTTGTCCTTTTTACGCTGCAGTACCGCTTTGACAATAAGTACCGCTTTCCCGGCATTCAGGGTTCACACGGCATTCTTAACCTGAGCCGGGAAAATCGTGACGATATTCTGACCATCCTGACTTACGGCTGGGAATTCTATCCCCAGCAGCTATTGGCCCCCGGAGAATTTGACGGACACGAACCGTTCTATACTTATCTTGGAGAATACGGAGGCTTTGAGGCAGGCGGCAGGGGATCCTTACCCCACGGCTGCGCAACTTACCGCCTGACCGTCCTGCTCCCGCAGGAAGAAAAAACGTATGCTTTAGAACTGCCTGAAATCTATTCCTCCTCCCGGGTCTGGATCAACGGCAGTCTGGCCAGCCGTCTCGGCGATGTGGATAATCCGTTAGCCGCCCCCTCTGTCCGAACCGGCATGTTTTCGTTTCAGGCGGCCGGACAAGCGGAGATCGTAGTCCAGGCTGCCGATTCCCGCCATTATTACAGCGGAATGGTCTATCCTCCCGCCTTCGGCTCCGTAAATGCAGTTTCGGATCTTATCTCGTTCCGATTCCTGCGGACCGGTCTCATGGTCGTATCTTCCTTTACGGTAGGGCTGCTCTATCTCCTGATTGGTCTGAAAATAAGAGCTGAGAGAAACAGAATGGTCCTTTTTGCCCTGACAAGCTTCTCCTTTTCACTCTTTGCTGCGTACCCGCTCTTCCATCTGTTCGGGGCCGGATTCTGGTCATACCGATTAGAAGATATCAGCTTTTATCTCTTCCTGACTGCGGCCGCCTCACTGCATTGTACACTTTGTAATATTACCGGCCGGCGGCGGCGGATCGTTCTCGGTTTCAGCGCGGCGCCGGTCCTGCTGGTTCTGGCTGTACCCCCGCTTTTGGGGCACAGTCTGAATGCCATGCTCGTTTATTCCCTGGTGCTGGGCTGCATCAAAATGATACTTTTCGGCTGGCTTATCATCACAGCAATGCTGAACCGTGAACAGACCGACTCCATGAACTGCCTCCTTCTTTCAGGGCTGTGTGCCATAGCGGCCGGGCTGTTCTGCCAGGAAGCAGCCCCTGTGTTTGAGCCGGTGCGTTTTGGCTGGCAGACAGAAAATGCCGCTTTTATTTTCATTATTCTTCTGGCCGGCGGGTTATGGTACGATATGGTCAAAGCAAGCACGGAGCGGGCTGTGCTGTCGGAAAATATCCGTCACATGAAACGCCAGTTTTCTTTACAGGAAGAAAATTACCGCCTGATTTCCGACAGCTTCGAAGAAACGCGCCGGATGCGCCATGATCTGCGCCATCACATGAACACACTCAGAGAACTGGCAGGTCATCAGCGCTACAAGGACCTGGCGGAGTATTTAGACGGTTTTGCGTCTGCTCCCGCAGATACCGGTTCTTTGTTTCTCTGTGAAAATCAGGCTGCCGGCGCGGTTCTGTCTTATTACCGGCAGTTGGCCATGCAGAAACAAGTTCCCCTGGAGCTGAAGGTTTCCCTTCCCCGGGAGCTGAAACTGGAAGGCTGGAATCTCGGTGTTCTCTTTGGCAATCTGATTGAAAATGCCATAGAGGCCTCGGAAAAGCTGCCATATGAAAAACGCTCCGTCAAGGTGCATTCCAGAATTGCCTCAGGTAATCTGCTTATCAGCGTCAGGAACAACTGGGACGGTAATTTCCATGCCTCAGCTCCAGGCGGGCAGATATACTCATCCAAGCGCAGCGGCCCCGGCATCGGACTTGCCAGCGTCCGGAATCTTGTGAATGAAAAGGGAGGGCAGTTCTATCTGGCTCCCGGAGATCCTGAATTTGAAGTTTCTATTGTTTTATGGAGACAGACAATTGCTTAGACAGCATGTGTATTTTGCTTTCAGTGCGGCCGGATCGTAACAGTTCAGACAGCATGAACTGTTACGCCGGACGACTCCCGGCCGCAGCTAAATCTCATATAATTCCGGCCGCCGATCCTTATAGGCCGGCAGCTTCGCCCGGACCTTCTCTATACGGTCCGTGTCAATCTCAGCACAAATCAATGTCTCAACTTCACCGGCGCCGGCCACGACAACCCCCATCGGATCAACAACAACGCTCTCACCCATGCCGTTTTCTCCAACCTGATCACAGGCTGCCATGTAAACGGTATTTTCTATTGCACGGGCGGAAATCAGGGTACGGAACTGGGAGCTTTTGAGCGGACCGGGCACCCAGGCAGTCGGCATAATGATGATATCCGCTCCCTTGGAGCGCTGGTACCTGGCCACCTCCGGGAAACGGACCTCATAGCATACAAAGAGGCCAATTTTACCAAACGGCGTATCAATCGGTTCGAAGAACTTGTCGCCCGGTTTGTTATCATCGGATTCCTTATAGCCGAACGCGTCGTAGAGATGTGTTTTTCGGTAGGTGGATACAATCTCCCCTTTATCGTCTATCACCACGGTGCAGTTATAATTGCGGTCATCCTCCGGATCTTCAACCTTCTCATTCATACCGAAAATAATCCAGATGCCGTTATCCGCGGCAAGCTTTCTCATGCCTGTTACAAAGGGACCATCCAGCGTCTGCGCAGTTCCCAGGCAGACTGCCCGGTCGGTGCCGGTCGGAAAATGGCTCATAAAGCACTCCGGAAAAATCATCATATCAGGCTGATAACGCTCCACCGCTTCAGCCACCGCTTTTTCTGCGTTAGCCAGGTTCTCCTCCGGCCATCCCTTCTGGTCAAGCTGGGCCAAAACAAATTTACTTTTCATAATTCTTACCTCTCTTATCGGATAGATTGTTACAGTTCAGCCTCCGGCCAAACTGCTACAAATAATGCATCGAAACGGCAAAAAACGCCGTTGATTGTGGTGCAAAGTTTACTTTTCATCGCTTCGCGCCGCCAGACTCAGCTAATCTGCCCGAGGAGCCTCGGGAGGAACAGCGTAATCTGTGGAATATAAGTTACAAGCAGGAGTGTAATAATACTGGCAACAATATACGGAATAACCGGCTTTACAATCTCCTTAACCTGGATGCCCGACACTCCGCAGGCAACATAGAGGTTACAGCCAACCGGCGGAGTAACCATTCCGATTGCAACATTCATAACAAGGACGACGCCGAGTACGATTGGATTGTAGCCAAGCGTCAGCGCAACCGGCAGGAAGATCGGCACAAAGATGTACATGATGGAGTTGCCGTCAATGAAGCACCCCGCAATCAGAATAACGATATTTACAACTATCAGGAAGATAACGGTATGGCCGCCTGAAATCCGGACCACAAAGTCTGTCAGTGCTCCCGAGATACCGGAAACCGACAGTACCCAGCTCATAAGCGCCGCATTTCCCACAGTCCACATGACCGCCCCGGTCTGCTTGCCGGAATCCACAACGATTGCCAGCAATTCTTTCATCCTCAGTGTCCTGTAAATGAACATGCCGACGAAGAGCCCGTAAACAGCGGCAACAGCGGCAGCCTCGGTAGGCGTGAAGATCCCTCCGTAAATTCCGCCCAGGATAATAACCGGCATCATAAGGCCCCAGAACGCATCCTTAAACGCCGCCCACCGGTTTGCCGCGCTGGCTTTCGGAGCGCGCAGCAATCTGCTCTTTCTCGTAACCCACATAGACGCTGCAAACAGAGAAAAGCCCATGAGGAGACCGGGTACAATACCGGCCATGAACAAAGTTCCCACCGATACATTGGCAATGGAACTGTAGACAACGAAGGAAATAGAGGGCGGAATGATGATTCCAATCCCTCCGGCAGTGGCCATCAAGGCAGACGCGTCACCTTTGGAATATCCCACGGCCGTCATCGCCGGAATGATAATTCCTCCGAGAGCCGCTACCGTGGCGGGCCCGGAACCGGAAATCGCGGCAAAAAAGCATGCCACCAGTACACATACCAGAGCCAGTCCTCCGTTAACATGTCCCACAAAGGACTGGGCAAATGCAATTAGCTTGGTAGAAATTCCGGCTTTCTCCATAATGTTTCCGGCTAAAATGAAAAATGGTATCGCCAGGAGCAGGAATTTGCTGATGGAAGCATAATAGTTAAACGGAACCATCGAAAGCCCCATCCCGGAAGTGAGCAGCGCCGAAACACTGGAAAGGCACATGGCCGTCCCAATCGGCGCGCCGATAATTACACAGAGGGAGAATACCAAAAGCATGGTTACAGCAGTCATTTCTCATCCTCCTCTGACTTTTTTTGCAATTGAACGATAAACTGAATGCTGCGGTACAGGATAAACGCCAGGCCAATGGGCACGAACGAACCGTATACCCAGTTTGGAATCTTTAAGGCAATCGACAGGCTGCCGATTTTCATCTGGCTCTTCACCATAATAATTCCTGTATACAATAATACGGAAGCCGCAGCACAGGTAAGCAGTGTATCAATTATTAAAAATACTCTCTTCATTTTCGGCTTCATCATCCCGGTTATCAAATCCAGCGTATAGTGGCCGTTCTCCTTGCTGGCCAGCGCGCCTCCCATTGTGGAAAGGAGGACGAACATCGCGCAGACCAGCTCCTCGGTAAAGGAAAAGGAAAAGTGGAGTACATATCTGGAAATAACACCAAGAAACACTAATATAAGCATGGTAAGCATTACAAATGCCACGATTACCGCTTCAAAGCTGATTGTACTTTTTTTCATAGAGTCCCCTTCATTCATTTTTTATTCTACGCCCCAGGCCGCGCATGCTTCCGGGCCGACGATCTTTTTGTATTCTTCGATAGTAGGCGCTGCTCCTTCCTTGAATGCCAGCAGCTCTTCCGCTGTCGGAACGTAAACCTTAACACCGTAGTCGATCATTTCCTTTTTGACTTCCGCTTCCGTCTTGCTCATGTAATCGCGGCCCCATTTTGCAGCTTCTTCTGCGCATTCCTGGAGAAGCGCCTGGGTATCCGGGCTTAATTTGTCCCACGCCGCCTGATTTGCCAGGAAATCATAAAGCGAAAGCGTTGCATTCACTTCGGTGATATACGGCTGCACCTCGTGCAGGGAACCGGAATACAGAGTCTGATAGCCGTTCATATTACCGTCCACCGCTCCGGTCTGCAATGCGGAGTACAGCTCGGACCAGCTAAGCTGTGTCGGATCTGCGCCGAGGGAACGCATCAGAGACATCTGAAGATCGCCGTAAGTACGCATTTTCAAGTTTACCATGTCGGCCGGCGTGTGAAGCTCGCGCTTGTTGTTTGCAAACTGCATAATGCCGTTCGGGAAGGTACTCAAATAGACAACGCCGTACTTTGAAAACAGCTCCTTACTGAACTCACCTCCGGTGGAATCGGCTTTTTCCCATGCCTGATCATAGTTTGCAAATGTAAAAGGAATGGAAGTAACCTGGAAAGTCTGATCCACATCGGAGAAGGAATTCTCACTGATAATAGCAAGCTCAAAGGCGCCTCCGGCGATCATCATCTCGACGTGGCGTACCATATCACCGCCGCTCAGCTGACAATTCGGAAACCGGTCAATCTGTACCTGGCCGCCGCTTTTTTCTTCAACCAGACGCTCAAATTCGATTGCCGTAAGGCCGTCCATCCCGGTATCACCGGTCGCGTAGCTGAGCTTCAGGGAAACTTTATCATAATTTTTCCCGTCTGCGGCAGCCACGTTTTCACCGGTTCCCTCCGCCTGCAAAGCTTTTGTCTCCGGCGCCGGGGAACTGCTTCCACATGCGCAGAGACATCCAAGCATAGCTGCCGTTAATGCTATAGAAAGTATTTTTTTCATACCTGTTTCTCCTTTTCCTTTTTGTAAATATTTATTTCTCAAGGTAATTTCTTACACAGTCTTCCATCTCAGCCAGCATCAGCTCCACAGCCCTTTTTCCCTTCTCGGCCGTGGCGGACTGCGCATTGCCGAGAGTTCCGCTGTCGGTCATGCTGCTGTACGGAACGCTTTTCATAATTGCGGGCCATCTGTCGTCGAACATCATCGGTGTATTCGGCGCTTTGGACATATCAACCAGCTCCGGAAATAAATACATCAGAACAGAAGTCTGGGCTTCGCTTGCATGGGCGTGCGGCGCCGGTGTCTCCCACATGCCGGTCTTATCGGATACGGCCGGAAGATACTGCCATACGCCGACCTGTGCGTATTTAATACCGTTCTTAATTCTTGCATCCTCTAAAACCTCGTTCAGCGGCTGTGTGTTGTGAAGGTGGTTGTTGACAATAAAGAAGTTCTTAAAGCCAAGACGCACAAACTCCGCAATGATTTCGCTGTATACAGCCTTCAGGGTCTCCCCGGAAATCGCAATCGTGCCCGGAAAGGACGTGAGGCTCTTGGACTGTCCCACCTCAAGGCATGGGCCGACGATACCGTCTATACGCTCCGCCAGCATTTCGGACATCTTCTTCGCAACCAGTATGTCGGCTCCCAGCGGGTTATGCGGGCCGTATACCTCACAGGCCCCCGACGGAAGGATAATCGTTTTTGCTGTTTTGCTTCTCTGTGCGAACTCACTCCATGACATGTCTCTCAATTTGTACTGCATAATACTTCTCCTTTCAGAAATAAAAATTTTAGATGACTTTCAGCACTTTATGCTTTGCTTTTTTATAAAGCAAACTGCATGCCAATTCTGAATCTGACAGATTTTTTATCGATTATGCATAGTTTTTTGTCGGAAAAATCAGAAATATGGAATTAACATTGTGTATATTGCACATGGCTGTACCTTTTACCGTCAATGAGCCGCTGCTATTAGTCTCATTTTTAAGACTATCTGCCGGATAAATTCTCATTTTTGAGACTATGGAAGGCTAAAACGTGTGAACGAGGGATGGACCGTTTTATTTGACAGGAGAAATTTCCTGTTAAATGATAACCTGCCCGCTCTGTGTACAGGTCACCGCCACAAAAAAACAGTCTGAGCATCTGTATTTCAGATGTTCAGACCATTCCTCTATTTCCGTTATTCATGCTGTGCCGCGCTTCCTATTTTCCGGTAATAAGATGCGACGCTGATCTCAAGATACTTACAAATCTCCCGTACCTGCTCCTTCGTGGGATGCCCTCCATAGCGGGCCGCCATAGTTCTGAGAATCTCCTGCTCCTTCATCCGAAGGCTGGTCTTTAACGGCAGACAGGATGTTTCTCCGCCGGTTCGGTGGCAGCCTTTTCCAGTCTCATTATTGAGACTGAGTATTTTTTGAGGCGCGGCCTCCAGCGACAGGACAGGACTTTTTTCAAAGGTCATCATATATTCGATGCTGTTCTCAAGCTCCCTCACATTGCCGGGCCAACGGTACTTCATCATCAGTTCCATGACCGGCGCGGAGGCCGTTCTTATCTCCTTTTCGAGAATCTTATTATACTTTGCGATAAAATGCTGAATCAAAAAGGGAATATCGTCGGGGCGTTCCCTCAGCGGCGGAAGATGGAGCGGAACGACATTCAGCCGGTAATATAAATCTTCCCGGAATTCCTTCCGCTCTATCATCTCTTCCAGGTTCCGGTTCGTCGCAGCGATAATTCTCACATCGACATTGATAAGCGAACTGGAACTGCTCCCAATGCGGTCCACTTTTCTCTCACTCAGTACACGGAGCAGTTTAGCCTGGAGATACAGAGGCATATCGCCGATCTCATCCAGAAAAAAGGTTCCATGGTTGGCAAGCTGGATTTTTCCAATTCTTCCGCCTTTTCTTGCTCCGGTAAACGCTCCCTCCTCATAGCCGAACAGCTCGCTTTCCATCAGGGACTCAGGAATTGCCGCACAGTTCATCGCAACAAACGGGTGCGCCTTCCTGGGACTCTCCGAGTGAATCAGGCGCGCAAACATCTCCTTTCCTGTTCCGCTTTCCCCTGTTATCAGCACATTGGATGCATGCTGTGCCGCTATCTTAGCCTGATTCACCAGCGTCCGCATTTTCTTGCCTGAAAATACGAGTTTCTGCGCGACCCCAAGCCCCTCCTGTTCATTCTGCGTGATGCTGTTTTGTATCTGGGAGAATGGGTTGATAATGCAGAGGACGCTTCCCTCGCTGTCCCTGATAAACCGCGTCTTTACCTGGAGCAGATACTGGAAGCCGTCAATATTTTTATGTATTTCCCGTATCAGGATTGGCTGTTCCTCTGTTGTCTGGGCCGCCACCGTAACAACCTCCGCCAGCAGGGCGTCCTTTAAATCAGGGTCGCTGAAATGGAGGTATTTCTGGGCGTACATATTGCTTTGGCATATCCCTGCCGTCGGTGAATACAAAAGAATCCCGTCCTCCATTGCCTGTATGACGGAATTTAACTGGTTATTCATAATCTGCGTCTGCTCAATCAGTATCTCCTGTTCCAGCTTGCTTGAGATCAAATCGGAAATCCGCTCTAAGTAAACCATTAACTGCTGCTGTTTTTCCACGATAATCTTGTGCTGCTCCTCGTCGAAGGAAGCAATGACAATTACTCCCTCCAGCTCTCCCCGCATTTTAATCGGATAGGCCAGTACGGAATAAAAACGGCTGTCCACACTTTTTCTCATATTGGGAAAAGCAAACACAAATTCCTTCGTGTCAATCGCGACCACCGGCTTGCCCGTCTCAATTACCTTCATGGTATAGCTGTTCTGCCATTGCGGGATCAGGCGGCCGTTTTCATAGCAGACTATATCCGAATTATACCATTCCCCTGTGGCCGCCACTCGCTCCAGCGGCTCCGAGCGCAGGATGGTCAGTTCCAGGTCCAGAACTGCTGAAAAAGATGCCAGCAGCGTGTTCAAATAATCTTTAATGTCGCTAAGCTTCATCGGTATCTCCATCTCCGTTTCTTCTGTTAAATGATTAAATGGATTATATCACATCTGCGGTAAATGTTACAGATACCATGAACGCTGCCCGCATTACGTTCTCACCATAGGTTACTGTTCACACCATGCCAAAAAGCGGCATGATGTAAACAATAACACGCTTCGCGATGCACAGAAACTGCATAAAACGCAGTTTCGCGCCATGTAACTCGGGTTTTTCGCGCAGAAAACGCACGAAAACACCTCGCGGGACATAACCGTCTGAACAGTAACCACCATAGCGCCGAATATGATTGAAATGTCTTAAAATTATAGTTATAATAATCACATCATACACTTAAAGGAGAAGGATATGGATTACAGGACTTATTTAAAGCATTATCCCGATAAAGACGGCCGATTCGGACCTTACGGCGGAGCTTACCTGACCGAAGAACTGCTTCCGGCTTTTGAAGAAATCGCAGATGCCTACCAGACTATCTGCCATTCTTCCCAGTTCATCAATGAACTGCGCAGAGTACGCAAGGAATTTCAGGGCCGGCCCACGCCCGTTTACCACTGTGAACGTCTGTCGAAAAAGATTGGAAACTGCCAGATTTACCTGAAGCGCGAAGATTTAAACCACACCGGCGCGCATAAATTAAACCACTGTATGGGCGAAGGCCTTCTTGCCAAATTTATGGGCAAGAAACGTCTGATCGCAGAAACCGGCGCCGGACAGCACGGTGTTGCCCTTGCGACGGCCGCCGCTTTCTTCGGTCTGGACTGTGAGATTCACATGGGCGAGGTGGATATTGCAAAGCAGGCCCCCAACGTAACCAGAATGAAAATTCTTGGGGCGAAGGTCGTTCCCGTTACCCATGGTCTTAAAACCTTAAAGGAGGCCGTGGATTCCGCGTTTGAATCCTATGCTAAAAACTACAAGGATTCCATCTACTGCATCGGTTCCGCTTTAGGCCCCCATCCATTTCCTCTGATGGTACGTGATTTCCAGGCCGTTGTGGGATATGAGGCAAGGGACCAGTTCCTGGAGATGACAGGCATGTTCCCGGATGAGGTGTGCGCCTGCGTGGGCGGAGGCAGCAACTCCATCGGCATGTTCATTCCCTTCCTGGATGATCCCGTGGACATCACAGGAATCGAGCCATTGGGAAGAGGCGAGACTCTGGGCGACCATGCCGCTTCCATGAAATTCGGTGAAAAAGGCATCATGCACGGCTTTGAGAGTATTATGCTGAAGGATGTAAACGGTGAACCGGCTCCGGTTTATTCCATTGCCAGCGGCCTGGATTACCCGTCTGTCGGACCGGAACATGCTTTCCTGCATGATCTTGGCCGTGTTAAATATGAGACAGTGGGAGATGAGGAGGCCATGGAGGCCTTCTTCAAGCTGTCCAGGTATGAGGGAATCATTCCGGCCATCGAAAGCTCCCACGCAGTCGCTTACGCGATGCGCAGGGCAAAAGAGAAAAAACTTGGCTCCATCCTGGTATGCTTAAGCGGCAGGGGTGATAAGGATATCGATTATGTGGTTGAGCATTACGGATACGGAGAACAGTTTTTAGATTAAGGACACAAAAAGGAACCGTACACCAATGATTCGTTGGTGCATGGTTCCTTTAGCAATTTCAGCAAAATAAAATAATGCAAAATAATTCTTCAAATTTTTTGACCTTCAATTCTTTCCATATATAAAGATTATAGACGCAGGCCATCCGTTCTCCTACGGCATAAACATCATAAGCGCAGGCTTTCCCCCAATTTTCCCCTTTATCAGAGCAGCACAAAACAGGAAGAAAATATCCTTAACAAAATATCATTGTTATAATCGGAAATTTTCTTTGTTGGATTTTGTTCTACAGAATATGATACGATACAATTACACAAAAAAAAGAGAGAAAATCCGTGTAAAGTAAACATTTTTCACAAAACCAGCTAGAGAGAGGCGGGGATGAAATTGGACGACGTAATTTTAAAAAATGGTTTTGTCATGGACCCGGCCAATCAGGTTCGGGAACGGACGGACGTCGTTATCCACAAAGGAAAAATCAAGAAGATCGGCAGGGAGGAAACAGGGTCGGCAAAGCAGGTTATCAATGCTGCGGGTTGTATCATTACCCCGGGCTGGATTGACCATCACACCCACCTGTATCCGCTTATCCCAAACGGAATTCCGGCTGAAGCCGTATGTTTTTCTTCCGGCGTCACCACAGCGGTGGACGCAGGGAGCACCGGATGCGGTACCTATGAGAAAAACCGCCCTGTGATAAAAAGCTGGCGCCTGGGAACAAAGGCCTACTTAAATGTCAGCTCCGCCGGCTTATCCACGCTGCCAAATCTGGAAAACGTGGATCCGAAGGACTTTGACGCCCCAGAAATCAAGCGGTTGTTTTCAGAATACGGAGACGAGCTGCTGGGCCTGAAGCTTCGGACCAGCAAGTCCATAGTGGGGAGCTTAGGGTATGAGCCGCTGCGCCGGACCGTTGATTTGGCCGACAGCCTGGGGGTTCCGGTGATGGTTCACTGTACGGATCCGCCGGGAACGATAGATGAGCTTTTGTCCATCCTGCGGCCGGGAGATATTCTCACCCATATGTATCAAAACATTGGCGACACAATTCTTGCCGGCGGCTTAGTTAAGGAAGCGGCATGGCAGGCCAGGGAACGGGGCATCCTGTTTGAAGCGGCCGACGCGCGGGCGCATTTCTCTTTTGATGTGGGCGAGGAAGCCGTGAAGGAGGGATTTCTTCCTGACCTGATCGGGACCGATCTGACCGCGTTCAGCATGTACCAGCGGCCTACCTCGTTTAATCTGGCCATGCAGGTTTCGAAGTATACATACATGGGCGTGGATATATATGAGGTCATCAGGCGCTGTACGGAGCTTCCGGCAAAAATTATGGGAATGCAGGGGGAAATCGGGACGCTGGCTCCCGGACGAAATGCTGATGTGACTGTGGTCAGACAGGAAACCCGGTACAATGAATTCGGAGACCGGCCGTATTACGACGAGAGCCGGAACATCCGAAAAGGAAACTTTATTTTTCATCCGGTACTAACACTCAAAAATGGTGAAATTGTCTACCGGGATATGACATTCTAAAGAAGACATTGTCTGAAACAAGAAAGAGGAGGAGAAGTAATGAAAGCGAAAAAAGGTTTAGCAATTGCAATGGCGGCACTGTTATCTCTGACAGCCCTGGCCGGATGTTCCGGCGGAGCAAAGGAGGCTCCCGCTGATCAGCAGAAAGCGGCTGATACCGCGGCAGGAGACACGAAGGCGGAGCAGCCTGATAATGCGGCAGCCGACGCAGACACACCCTGGCCGGAGAAAGCAGTGACTGTGACACTTCCCTATAACGCAGGAGGAGACACTGATACCTATTGCCGTCTGATGTGTCAAAAGCTGGAGAAAAAATTCGGACAGCCCTTCGTAGTTGTTAATATGACCGGAGGCAGCGGAATTGTAGCCGCCAAAACAATCATGGCCGAGAAGCCGGACGGTTACAACATCCTGTTTAACCACACAGGCGCGTCTCTCGTCCAGGAAGCTACAAAAACAGCGGATTTCTCTTATACGGATGACTTTACAAACGTAGCTACGGTGGCACAGGACAACACCTACACGCTGGTGTGCAAGACAAGCTCCGGATGGAACAATCTTGAAGAAATGATAGCCTATGCTAAAGAACATCCAGGCGAAGTCAGGTACTCCCAGGTTTACGGAAGCGTTACCCACTATGTCTGTGCAATGATTGAACAGAGCATGGGAATTGAGCTGAACAAGCTGGACGTAGGAACCGGAACAGCAGAACGTTTAGCAGCGTTCATGGGGGATCAGGTGGATCTTCTGGCTGTCAATTATATGAATATCAAGGATTATGTTGAGAACGGCGACTTTATTGTGCTGGGTGTCTGCTCGGAAGAACGCTGCCCGGGTATGGAAGAATTCCCGACTCTGAAAGAACAGGGATACGATATCGTTTCTTCCAAGAACTATGAAATCAAACTTCCCAAGGGCGCGGATCCTGCAATTGTAAACAAACTCTCCGAGGCTATTAAGGAAGTAACTGAGGATCCTGACTTTAAAGAAACTCTGGAAAAATATTATGCCGTGCCATATTACCGCGACGCTGCTCAGATGAATGAGGAAGACAAGGCCGAGGTTGCAAGGCTGACCGAATTCTTTGCAGGGCAGTAAGGGGGGAAGAAAGGAGTACACACCAATGACTAATAAACAGAGGGATTACGCGTGTTCGGTGCTGTTCCTGATTTTCGGTATCTTTATGTTTATCCAGTCCCTGTCCATCCATTCGATGATGGACAAGGACGTGGGGTCAGGTTTTGTCCCCAAGATCGTGGCTATGGCTATAATCGTAATCTCTGCGATTAAGCTGCTCCTCACCTTCTTATCTAAAAAGTCAGAGGAGGCCAAAAAGTCGGACGAGGACATAATGGGCGGTTTACTGACTATCGTCCTATTGGCTATCTATGTTGTACTATTTAAGCCTTTGGGATTTATTCTCTCCACGTTCATCTATCTTTTTTTCCAGATTACTCTGTTGAGTACGGAAAAGAACCGCAACTTAATTCTGTTTGGCATCATCTCCGTAGTAGCGCCGGTAGTGATTTACGCACTGTTTGTGTATGTCATTAAAATGCCGCTGCCCACGGGACTGCTCAGCTTTTAGGAAGGAGGAAGAAAAATGGTATTAGAGGCCTTTACTCTCGTATTTCAACCGATGTGCCTGCTGCTCATACTGATAGGCGTAATCGTCGGTATCATATTCGGCTCAATCCCCGGCCTGTCGGCAACGATGGCGGTGGTTCTGTTTCTTCCGATGTCCTTCGGAATGACGCCAATGAACGGAATCTCACTTCTGGTTGGTTTATATCTGGGAGGAATTTCAGGCGGACTTATCTCTGCCATCCTGCTGAAAATCCCCGGCACCCCGTCTTCCATCTCCACCGTATTTGACGGCGGGCCAATGGCGGATAAGGGAGAAGCCGGAAAAGCGCTGGGAGTCGGCATTCTCTACTCTTTTATCGGCGGCATGATCAGTATCTTTGCTCTGATGTTCATATCCCCGTACCTTGCTGCCGTAACGCTTAAATTTACTCCCGTGGAGTATTTCTCCATCGCTATTTTTTCGCTGACTATTATTGCCAGCTTATCGGGAAATTCCTTAATAAACGGCCTTATCGCCGGTCTATTTGGAATCGCCCTCTCTATGGTAGGAATGGCTCCTATCGATGCGCTGACCCGTTTTACCTTTGGTCAGTACCAGCTTCTCTCCGGCTTTGATATTGTAGTAATATTGATAGGCGTGTTTGCAGTTACGGATATCATTAAGGCAGGCTTTGACCGGAAACACCTGGCCGACAAGATGAGCAAAACATCCTATGAGCTGAAGGGATTCGGCATCAGCCTGAAGGAGTTTAAGGAACAGTTTGTCAACATGATCCGTTCCGCTCTCATCGGAATCGGAATTGGAATCCTGCCCGGTATCGGCGGTTCCACATCAGGACTTTTAGCCTACACGGCGGAAAAAAATTCTTCCAAGCACCCGGAGAAGTTCGGAACCGGTATTATTGATGGAATAATCGCTTCTGAAACCTCCAACAATGCTGTAATCGGCGGTTCCCTGATTCCGCTGCTCACCATGGGAATTCCCGGAAACACAGTGACAGCTATATTTTTGGGCGGACTGACCATCCATGGTATTTCTCCGGGACCCCTGATTTTCCAGAAGAGCGGGAAATTTGTATACGGTATCTTTCTGGCCCTGATCGTGGCAAACATATTTATGCTGATATTTGAGCGGGCCGGCCTGAGAATTTTTGTTAAGCTCCTGGATATTCCCAAGCACCTGCTGCTGCCCATCATCATGGTTTGCTGCGTGGTCGGAGCGTATTCAAGCAACTCCCGTATCTACGACGTGTGGTGCGTCCTGGGATTCGGACTTTTGGGAATCCTGTTTAAGAAATTAAAAATCCCTACAACGCCTCTTATCATCGGCTTCATTCTGGGATCTATGGCGGAAGAAAATCTGCGGCGTGCGCTTCAGGCAAGCGCGGGCAACTGGTCCGTGTTTGTGACCAGGCCAATTTCACTGGCGTTCCTGCTGATAGCCGCATTCTCCGTACTGATGACGTTCAGGAAGCAGATGAAACAAAAGGCAGCTCCGGTTGAGGAAGAAGAATAACCGGCAAACGGCATCAGAGGATATCTATTTTATAAACAAGAGCAGGCATATCGTTCGACTGAGAATGGTATGCCTGTTTTTTTTATTTAATGTCTGCTATCCTAATCTGTCAACTTAACCGAAATAAAATAACTCTTCAAACTTTTTATCTAATGCAATACACAGGAGTAAGGCCAGTTTCGCAGTAGGATTAAACTGGCCTGTCTCTATATAGCTGATTGTCTGTCTCGATACGCCGACCATGGCCGCCAGCTCTCCCTGGGATATGCCTTGTTCGGCTCTGGCTGTTTTCAGCCGGTTTTTCAGTATTAATTCATGTTCCATCGTTAAACCCGTCAAAATAATCCCATCACATACTGTACCAGACAGAACAGAGAGCTGATTCCCCATGCCACGCCAAGGAAGAGATTACTTTTGTCCTTCAATTCTTTCCATACATAAAGATTGTAAACGCAGGCCATCAGTCCCCATACGGCGTAAACGTCATAATAGGACTCTCCCGCACGCAGCTTTACAATCGTGAGAAGTATGCACAGGGCAATTCCTGCCGTCAGTGAATTCTTACATCCCGTCCTTTGGACCTGCTGCTCCATCTCATCGGGTTTATTCCCCTTTTGATTTTGCACTTTGCGTAAAATTTCATCTTTATCCATATTGTTCACCCCTGAAATTCTGTCCGCGGAATTGTCAAGTTTTCTTTACATCTTTATTATACTGTTAAGAAGGGAAAGCTGTCAAGTTTTCTTTGCATTTAGTTTCACTTTTTGAATCCATTCTCCTCTTTCTTAACTTTTTCCACTCAACTCTCAGGCTGGAATCTTGCCCGCATTAAAAAATACACAGAGGCCATGAAATATAATCTGGAACATTTTTCTGAATTGATGGAGCAGGCAGATGTACTCGCGGAAAATAAGGATGAGCTTCTCAAAGAAAGTGATGATTTACAGTTCCGCCTTACATCAGATATAACAAGATCCCCATCCTCTGAGGAGGTGCAGGAAATCGTCCGTGAGATTTACGATAAAAAATTCGGCAAAGGCGCTTCAGAGTTTACAGCATGCTGGTTTTGGCATGGTGTGAACAGTAATGCCGCCTGATTTTACGCCGCGTATGGTACACCATACTTGATTGACTCTGTCCGTTTTCCATACTATAATACCAGGTAAGAAGCCCGCAGAGCAAAAGAAAAAGTTGCCCTTAGCCCGCAGAGCAAAGGTAACGGAAAGGGTGCATTGTATGGACTCATATAAGTTTGATTATTCCGGCGGGAAACAATTCATGCTGAATTTATGCAATTGTCCTCCCAACAATCAGGGCCAGTTTACCGCATATTCCAATATCATCATCCACTATCCGGGATACAAGAAAAATGGAGATTACCGTTTGGAAATTCAGGGAGGGACCGTTCCCTCTCACTCCGATATATGCAAAATTCTGCATAATTTGATTGTCAATAACCGGTACTCCTTCTCTGTCCTGGAACAGCTTTTAGAGGATATTTACGAGAACGGAACCCTCACCGATTATGAAGACCGTAACCTTAAATATTTACAAAATCTCATATTCTGGGTTACGCTTCAGGAAGAGATAAACTATCCGCGCACTAAACCATGGTTTGCCGGAAGAAATCTTGCTTTTTGCCGGTTTTATGAAGCGATTTACTGCACCAGGCCGGAATCCGCCTTCACTATCAGGGATGTACTGGGGCGTTGTAATAATCACGGAAAGGGACGGCCAGTTCTGTACCGGCTGGCGGATTGCTCGCGGATTTATTATTATTGATGGGTATTTATATGCCGTTTGTATTGAGTATAATTATCATTGGTAATATTAGTTAGCCGCATAATTAGTTATATAAAAAAATCGCTGAAGTCTCACCACCTCAGCGATTTTTCTATTGGGGGAGTTTTTTTATAGTCCCTTTCTTATTTTGATAACAGATATTCTGAATCAGTCTGCTATAAATTTCGGTTCACGAAACAGTATACATGCGGGAGCACTTACATGCATAGTTGTTTTCATAAACGAAAGTTTTCCTGTTTCTAAGTCAATTGAATAAATGCTAACAGAATGATTTCCCTCGTTTGCGCAGTACAGTCTTTTACCATCCTTTGATATCACAAAAAATCTGGGTTTTACCACACCCTCGCTGCACCATTCGACCGGCTTTAAATAGCCGTCCGTTTCTATTCGAAATACGACCAGGCTATCGTATCCCCGATTAGATGCATATAAAAATTTTCCAGAAGGATGAACCTCTATTTCGGCTCCCACATTCCGTATGCCTACATACCGGCTGGGAGTTGTTTTCAAATTCTCCATCAGCATATAAGCTCCTTCATCATATTGACAAGATATAACGCCTCCAATCCATTCCGTCAATAGATAAGCATATTTTTGTTTCGGATGAAAATCAACATGACGCGGACAGCAGCTCATTGGAAATTTCGTTGACTTTTTTAACAGAAATCTTCCAGTATGATCATCTACGGAGTAGGTATGAATTTCGTCAAGACCTTTATCGCATACGCTAAGATACCGCCCCTCCCTGTCAAACTTAACCTGATGGGGCTGTGTTCCCGCTTGGGCTGGATATAGTGGACCACTGTTTCCCTGCGGAACTTCAATATCGCATATCTCACCGATCGAACCATCCTGATTCAGACGCAGTGATAGAATGGCCCCATGGCCGTTATTAAGACAAGCCACAAATAAATACTTATACTCATTATCCGTTGTCACAGATACACTATTAAACAGACCGATATGTTTCTCATTCAGAAGTTTTATTTTACCCGTTTTCTCATGAATTGAAAAAGCAGTTACCATGCAGCCATCCCCCTGCGCGGCATACAGTATACGCTCCTCTTTTCCAAACGTCAAGAACGATGGATTCAGCATTTCATATACCTGTATCCTCTTCCATTCTTCATCTCCCGGCTGTCTGGAAAATACACTGATTCCTCCATGCCCCAATCCATTTCTCTGTTCCGTCGTAAAACTGCCCACATATGCATATTCCACTCCGCGATCTCCCTTCCGGCATTTTTAGGCCATAACAAAATCCATAAATTTATAATGCGGCCACTCTGCGGTCGTCAGATTCTGTTCACTGCAAACGGGGTTGCATAGCAGGCAGTTTCCCTTCTTCATCCGACACTCCGTCTCCGAATCATCCTGTTTTAGCAATCACTTTTGTCTGCTTTGCACCTTTCCAATTATTGTAAATCGGAACAGCCAGCGATACAATGGAGATAACGATTAAGGCAATACAAATTGGCCTGGTCACAATTGACATAACCGCTGCTCCCAGAGAACCTTCCATTATTATTGTGCGAACCATGCCACGTTCTGCAATAGGTCCTAAAATATATCCCAAAACCACTGAAGACAAATCAATTTTCATATATTTTAACGCATACCCAAGTACCCCGCAGCCCAGCATGATAAATACATCTGCATAAGAATTATTACAGGAAAAAGCGCCTAAAACCGTCAAAACCAATATGCCGCTGGCGAGAAAATTCTGTGGTATACGGTTAACCTTTGCAAATTGTTTCGCGCCAAGCACACCTACAATAACCATAACAAAGGCGGCCACCAGCAATCCAAAAATAAAAGGATATGTTACATTCGCCTTAACTGTAAATAAATCGTTTCCCGGAGTCAGGCCGTGCAGCATCAAGGCTCCCATAAGGATTGCCGTGACGGCATTTCCCGGAATCCCTAAAGTCATCATCGGTATCAAGGCGCCTCCTATTACGCCGTTATTAGCCGATTCAGGTCCTGATATACCTTCCCGGTATCCAGTACCGAATTTTTCCGGATGCTTTGACAAATGTTTCGCCTGATCGTAACCCATAAAAGCGGCGATACTCCCTCCGGCGCCGGGTATAATCCCGATGATGACTCCGACAATACCGCACCATAAGTAGGTCAACGGATAACAGCATATGTCTCTTAGCCTGAATTTGTATTTATTAATTGAGGATAATGCATTATCCATGTTGACGGTTGCATCTTTATTTACTATCATTCCCAAAAGCTGGGAAATCGAATACAATCCAATCAGAGTAGGCACCGTAGGAAAACCGGTAAGCAGGCTCATTTGTCCAAATGTAAAGCGGGCGAAGCCATATTGAGGATCCATTCCAACACAGCCTAATAAGAGACCGATGGCACCTCCCATCAGACCTTTCAGTAAATGTTTGGATGACAGGGATGCAATAATCGTCAAACCGAATACTGCCAGCATGACATTTTCCTGAGTGCTGAAACGAAGAGAAAAATTAGCCAGTACCGGAGCAATCGTAAGCAGTGCAATAAATCCGATAACCGTTCCCCAAAAAGAAGCCGTAGCTGATTCAATCAATGCCTCTGTACCATGCCCTTTCAATGCCATGGCATGTCCATCCCATCCCGTCGCCGCCGCAGAAGGTGTTCCGGGCGTATTAACCAAAATAGCTGATATGGATCCGCCATATGTAGCGCCAACATAGACACCGGCCAGCAGAATTAACCCCGTCGCCGGTTCCATTCCGTAAGAAACCGGTATTAGTACCGCAATCCCCATTGTAGCCGACAGACCGGGCATCGCCCCAAAGCAAATACCAAGTATGGTCCCCCCCAGGACAGCAATCAGATTAGCCGGAGAAAGAGCCGTCGTAAACCCCATAATTATATTCGATAACATATTGTTCTCCTCTCTTTATAAATTGAAACATATCAAAACAGTATGCCGCCGGGTAACGGAACTCTCAAAAAAACCTTAAATGCAAAGAAAATAACAACTGCCATGACTGCTGAGACAGCCAAATACTGATACTTTTTATTTTCTTTGGATTGCCAGTAAGAGAAAGCTGACACAAAGATAAATGTTGTGGAAAAATAACCTATGTAGCGTATACAAAGAATATAGGCAAATGCCGACACCAGGGAAACTAAAATCCTTTTTTTCTGTTCCTTTGACATTTCATTCATTGGACTGTCCAACTTGATATTTTTTCTCTCTTTATAACATATATTCACCAATTGAAATGCTGCAAGAATAATACCAGTCGCACAGACGAAATAAGGATACATCCTGCATTTTTCATTTGCATTACCTGTCAGAATGAAAAATACTGCAAAAATAATTATCCAAAAAAGTGCTGCTCTTTTTTCCAGTTTATACAAAATCTTCCTCCTTCCCCAACCAGTTATTCTCCAAATACTTCTCTGTATAGAGCCATCTCTTCCTCAGCACATGCCTGGGCTGTCTTATAGTCCATGTAAACAATCGGAAGGCCCAGTTCTTCTGCTTCCTTTAAAAATCTTTCGTCGGTACAGACTTCCCCGATCCTCTGAGACCAATATTCCATAATCGCCTCGTCTGTTCCGGCCTTCATTGCATAACCGCGTGTTACGTAATTAGCCATCGGATACCCCAGCTCTGTCATACACGGAACTTCCGGCATCTTATCAAACCTTTCTTCCCCGCCAGTGGCAATTGCCATGAGTTCATTAGCCGATGCAGCATATTCACTTAAAGCCAGCACTGCCAAGTCTATATGACCCCCAAGAAGAGCGGATTTCGCTTCGGCAGCCCCGTCAAAAGGAACGATATTTCCTTCAATGCCTGTGCTGGTTAAAAACTGTTCGGCCGCTAAATACGACGTGTTCCCGGAACCGGAGCATCCAACATTAAACTTTTTGGGATTTGCCTTACCATATTCAATTGCCTCTTCAACAGTAGAAAAATTAGAATTATCCGATTTTCCGACATACAATCGTTGATCCTGTACCATCATTGCACAAAATGCGTAGTCTTTAAGTATGTCAAATGTCAGAGGTTTGTCTTTTGTACTTACATAAGTGGGCGATGGATTCAATGCAAGCATATAACTTCCGTCTGCATTATATTTGAGAACATCGGCTGCCCCCACGGTTCCGCCCCCTCCGGCAACGTTGCTTACAATAACATCCGTACTGGAATATTCAGAAAGATACTTTGCAAGCAGACGGCTGCCAAGATCTACGGCACCTCCTGCGGCATAGGGAACAACAATGGTTAATGTACCTGATGGTTCATAACCGGCTGCTGCTTTGTCTCCCCCCTCAACACCTGCCGATGGCGCTGCCGTGACTGTACCAGATGTGCTCTCTGGACTATTAGAACAACCAATCAGTGAAACTCCCGTTATTACTGCTAAAGCTAAACATACCCATTTCTTCATACAATCTTCTCCTTATTCTCTTACTGTGTTTAATTTTTAAGTATAACAGATCGACTCCGCTATCCGGCGCTGTCCTGCAATGTGCAATCCATTATTTTCATTTGCTCAACCTATCCCCATCTTTTTCTCTAATATTTTGTTACTGTATTCATCAACCATTGCGGCTGTCTCTGCTAATAAATTCAGACTTCCGCATGCGGCGGCCCTTCTTTCATTTTCCGGTTCTCCCGGAATTTTAACCCTCATACCGGGACGTGTTTTACAGGATTTCAACCGCTCAAACCATGTCTGCCCTCTCTTTTCAAATTCCTCAAGCGGAATAAAATGAGCAATATCAATTGCAACGATAAAGTGCCCTACATTAGAGAGTTGATCCGTCTGAAACATGGACGGCGCCTCACAGCTCAAATTAGCACCTGATAACAGACCGCAAACCGCATCGACCGCCATGGCCAATGCATACCCCTTATAGCCTGCCATAGGAAGCAGAATTCCCTTAATCGCCTCTTCTGCATTCTGAGTATCCTCGCCATTCACATTTAGAGCCCAGCCGAGAGGAATTTCCCTCCCCTCCTTTTCATAAATCCGTATTTTGCCTTTGGCTACAGAACTTGTTGCCATATCGGCACAAAATATCTGGTTACTGGCCGGAAATGCTACTGCAAACGGGTTAGTTCCAAGCAGTGTCTCCATCCCGCCAAATGGAGCCATTGTTGATCCCGCATTGGTAGCTACAAATCCAATGCAGCCGGATGCAGCCATTTTATTAGCATAATATGCTGCGGTTCCAAAATGATTGGATCTGCTGACTGTCAAAGCAGCAACCCCATATTCTTTAGCAGTTTTAATGCATTTATCCACAGCTTTGCTCATTACAATCTGCCCCAGGCCATTTCCTCCATCCACCTGAAGGGCCACACCATCCCCTTTTATCCGGATGTCCGGTACTACTGAAATACTTCCCTGTGCAATGCGATCCACATAAGCTTTAAGGCGTATAATTCCATGACTTTCCACTCCGCTTGCTTCTGCATCAATCAAGGCGTCGGTAATGACTTTCGCATCTTCCTCCGTCATACCGGTTCCGCGGAATATGGCTGTCATCTTACTTTCTATATCACAAATTTTAACATTAATACGCTCCGACATGCTGATGTCCTCCTATGCTCCTAAAAATCCCATCCATCTTCCTATCTGTTTATTCCCCCGGCGCCGTGTTGTTATAGTAATATTATAAGTTTTATTCCATTCAATTTCTAACAGTTATAATTCAAATTTGCTACAGTATTTTACTTTTATTTTTCAGCATATTACAACTTGATTTCATCGCATATTTTAGCAGTAAATCCTGATTTTTCTGTAATATTAGGTTGTATTCAAGCACCCTATATGTTATATTCAATAACAGTAACTTTTCTATTTTATAACAGCTTTTTATTGTAGGTGGATTATGAACATAAAATCTCTTGAATATTTCCTTATACTTGCTGAAGAGTTAAATTTTACGAAAGCATCCGAACGACTGTACATAACTCAGCAATCTCTTTCAGGATGTATTAAGCGGCTGGAGTCAGAATATGGTGTAGAATTACTTCAAAGAAAGCCGGTTTTAAGATTAACGCCTGCCGGCGAAATGATGACCTTTTATGCCCGTCAGATTTTAAAATGCGAATCACAAATGTCCTCCGGCTTCGCGGATCTTTCTGCAAACTGTGTAGGACATCTGCGGGTCGGAATGTCCCGTCACAGAAGCAATATCTTTTTTCCGGGTATTTGGAACCGTTATCATACCTTTTATAAAAACATTGCAGTTACATTGCATGGTTCTGTCACAGCAAATATGCTGGATGATATTCAGTCAGGCATACTCGATATGTTTGTGGGGTCAAACGTTCCGGAAGTCCGAAATCTTACCATAATTCCAATTGCATATGAACGTTTATGGTGTTTAGTTCACGAAGAGCTGTTAAAGGAAGTAATGCCGGATTACTGGCAAGAATTTTTAAGAAAAAGCACCTGTTTGGGAGTTGATCTGCTGACATTAAAAGATTTTCCATTTATCATGTTTTCCGAAAATAACCAACTTCGCATCACCATTAATCGATTATTTTCAAATCACAATATTCTTCCAAAAGTTATACTGGAGACAGGGGAGCATGAAATTATTTATCGATTGGGTTGTGAAGGAAGCGGTGTTTCAATACTGTCGCCTCTCATTCTTTATGATCGTATCCGCGGATGCCGGGAAATTCCTGAAGGATGCCATTTGCTGCAGATCAACAATGATGTTTCGGCTAATGAAATATCTCTGGTCTTTCGTAATGATCTGGAGCAGCCGCATTACGCTGATGGAATGAAAAATGCCATTCTACAGGAATTCAATACTTATAATCTTTTTATTAATAACTGGTCACGATAGAACATGTGTGAAAACGATAACCTGCACGCTCTGCGCACAGGTCACCGCCATCAATTACGGAAAGAGAGGAAATACAGTCATTGTCCAGAGTACACTGACCAGGCAAATCACAATGGCAATCGGAAGTCCCTGCTTTAAGAGACTCTTTTGTGTATATCCTCCGTAACCCATGATGAAGGGAACGGTTCCGTTTGCCATCGGCGTCATAAATGCGGTAAGGCATGCCGCCTGAACCAGAATCATCAGACCGCGCGGATCAGCTCCAAGGCTGGCTGCGGTTGCAATTGCAATCGGATGGAAAATCAGCATAGTTGCACGGTTCAGCATAAACTGTGTCAACGCAAACGGGAAAATGAAGAAGATAAATCCGACAATATAGCTGTTTCCTCCGACGGAATCCCCCGTTTTGCCCAGCTATTTACAAAAACAGCCAAAGAAATATACTCTCGTTCCCAATCATCTCAACCATGATCGACTTACTTGTAACCCGATTCCCATAGTAACGTCTCATTGTATTATAAAAACCGGCCCCCAATGTTCGCTTTTGTATCTGACATTGGGGGGCCGGTTCATTCTCTCGGTTCAGTAAGACTTTTTTTATTTAATTAAAATAGCATCTACTTGCTAACCTATGGCACATTTATGAATTATTCAAACTCAATCGTAGCCGGCGGCTTCGGAGACATATCATAGCAAACCCGGTTCACATTCTCCACCTCAGCCAGAATCCGGTCTGTTATTACCTGGAGTACATCCCAGTCTACGCGCTCAATCGTCGCGCTCATGGCGTCGATTGTATTAATCGCGCGGATAATAACCATATATTCAAAGCTTCTCGCATTATGCTTCACGCCAACCGATTTAAAATCGGGCACAACGGTAAAATACTGCCATACCTTTTTATCAAGTCCGGCCTTCTCAAATTCCTCCCTGAGAATGGCATCCGATTCCCTGACTGCTTCCAGGCGGTCACGTGTAATTGCGCCCAGACAGCGAACGCCGAGTCCCGGTCCCGGGAAAGGCTGACGGTAAACCATGGAAGCCGGAAGTCCCAATTCCAATCCGCAGGCACGTACTTCGTCTTTAAATAACTGCTTCAGAGGCTCGACAAGCTCAAACTTCAGATCTTCTGGAAGTCCGCCCACATTGTGATGGGATTTTACCATCTTTGCAGTCTTAGTTCCGCTCTCGATGATGTCGGGATAAATCGTACCCTGTCCAAGGAAATCAATGCCCTCCAGCTTTCTTGCTTCCTCCTCGAACACACGGATAAATTCTCCCCCGATAATCTTCCTCTTCTGTTCCGGATCCGACACATTCTCAAGTTTCCCCAGGAAACGTTCTGCCGCATCCACATAGATGAGATTGGCATGGAGCTGGTTGCGGAAGACTTCAATCACGCTCTCCGACTCGTTCTTTCTCATCAGTCCGTGATTTACATGAACGCATACGAGCTGCTGCCCGATGGCCTTGATAAGAAGGGCGGCAACAACGGAGGAATCTACGCCGCCGGAAAGAGCAAGCAGGACTTTCCTGTCTCCAACCTGGCTGCGAATCAGCTCTGCCTGATCCTCGATAAAGTTCTTCATATTCCAATTGGGGGCAGCTTTACATGTGTCAAACACAAACTTCTTTAAGACCTCATTTGACGGAAGCTCTGTTAACTGCTGTTCACATTTCGCAGACGGATGATCGATTGCCATCATCGGATAACCGCAATTATAAAGTTCACTGCTTACATCTACAGCCGTTCCGTCCACCACACGGTTTTCACCGCCGTTCAGAATAATCCCTTTTACATTCTGTAAGGCCTTCAGTTCCTCCACCGTTATATCATGTGGATGAATCTCGCTGTAAACTCCCATGTCGCGTATCTGGCGGGCAATTACGGTATTCTCCGTGCTGCCCAAATCCAGAATTACAATCATATCCTGTTTCATGGTCTTTCTCCTTTGTCATATATAATATTTTTCATTGATAACATCTTATCGGCTCAGTGCGGCAAAGAATTCCGGTTCCGGTATCTTTATCTCATATCCATATTCACGCAGCACAAGCTCCTCGTCAATCCTCTCCTCAAAGATTCCGCCGGCTCTTTTAAACCCGTTTTTCAGGTAAAGATTGATCGCCGGCTTATTAATGTCCACAACAAAAAGCCTCAGATATCCGGCGCCCTGTTCTCCGGCAAGTTCCATGGCTCTCTTCAATATGTAACTGCCGAGACCTCTTCTCAAATAATCGGTATTCACTCCCAGACGGTCTATATAGAACGCTTTTGCATCTTTATTCTCCCATCTCACATAAGCCTCACCATCATTCGCATCACATAAAGCGAAAGCACCGGCTACGTCCTCATGCTCCGTCAGAACGTATAAGCGGTTCCTCTTGATATCGGTGACGAAACACTCACATGGATATATTTCATCCCAAATCTGTACATTGTCCCGATCCATATTCTCAATTATTTTCCGGTATACTGCTTTGATTTTCGGTAAATCGCTCATATCAGCCAGTCTCAGATTCATAGAAACTCCCATGCCGTCCGTTTTCCGCATCTTTTATTGTTTCAGCCCACGCTCGATGTATTATCGAAGTGCGGCTGCTTCCTATACGGACACGTGGTTGGCCTCATGGCAGTGGGGGATACCGATTTCTCTCCGCCCACCACTGCCGTTAAATTTGTTTCGGGCAATTCATCTCACCACATTCGAGGATGGGAGAATCCTTGCAAATATTTGTTGAATGGAATGCTTGATTTTTATTATAACTGATAATTTCCGAATAATAAACTTCTTTCCTTAGATTTCATGGAATTTTAGTAACAGCTTGTTACGGTTCAGACAAATATCCTCAATCAGGCTCTCCGACCGCCTTGTCCAGAAAAATTTCACCGTCCAGGTGCTCCAGCTCATGACAATAACATTTTGCCATTTCCCCTTCTCCGGTCAGGATGACTTCCTGCCCATACTCATCCAGGGCCTGTACCGTCACCTTCTGCGGCCGAATGGTATTCACAAATTTTCCGGGGAAACTCATGCAGCCCTCTATACACTCCTGTGTTCCGCTCCTTCCGATAATTTTCGGATTCACCAGCTTTAACAGTTCGCCGCAATATTCGATTACCACAAGCCGCTTCAGGATTCCTACCTGATTTGCCGCCAGCGCAGCCCCGTTCTCCGTATGACGCAGGGTATCAAGCATATCGTCCAGCATGACCCTGATTTTATCGTCTACTTCCTTCACTTCTTTACACCTTTTGCGTAATATCTCATCATCATTATATCGCATTTGCCTGATTGCCACGATTCTCCCCCCTGCTCCTGTCTGCTCTTGATTTTTTCTGACTTTCGGCAAATAAAAACACCTCTTCAATTGAACAGCCGAATATCTGTGAAATGTCATAAGCCAGCCAGATCGACGGCTCAAATTTTTCCGTCTCAATTGCATTGATTGCCTGTCTGGAAGCGCCGACCATTTCACCAAGCTGCTCCTGCGTCAGGCCCTTTTGCTCCCGCAATTCCCTTATCCTGTTTTTCACTTACAGCCTCCTTTACCATGCAGTTATCATACATTTCTTAACAACTGCTGACTGGTACATCGTATCGCAGATTTCGGCGCATACAGCGGATGACAATCAGAGCTCCCATGCACAGGAACCGGCAATACGCTATAAATAGTATAAGTTTCACTTCGTGTAATGTCAACCTTACTGTTACTGTTCACACGGTTGCGTTACGCGAGGTGTTTTCGTGCGCATTTTGCACGAAAATCCCGAGTTTTACGGCGCGAACGGCGCTTTTTTCCGTTTCTGTGCAACGCGAAGCGTGTTATTGTTCGCAGCACGCCGCTTTTTGGCGGGGTGTGAACAGTAACACCTTACTTTTTTAATCAGCAGATTTTTTTATTAAAGACTTGCAATTTTCTGCCGTATGTATTATATTAAAGCAAAGGCAGAAAGAACATGTGTTCTATTTTGAATAGGGGGAGTATTATGATAATCAGCGCCAGCAGACGAACAGATATCCCTGCATTTTTCTCCGACTGGTTCATGAACCGCATCCGGGAGCAATATGCCCTGGTAAGAAATCCGTTCAATTCGCATCAGGTCAGTAAAATCAGCTTAAATCCGGACGTTGTAGACTGTATCGTATTTTGGAGCAAAAATCCGGACCCAATGCTCACCAGACTAAATGAATTACAAAATTACACCTTTTACTTCCAATATACGCTGAACGCTTATGGAAGAGAGATTGAGAAGAACCTTCCCGCCCTCAAACAGCGCATCGCAACCTTCCAGTCGTTATCAAAGATGATTGGAAAAGAGCGGATCATCTGGCGGTATGATCCCATCATTCTCAATGAAACCTATACAGCCGGCTGGCACAGCAGCGCCTTCTCGAATCTGGCCTGTCAGCTCAGCGGCTATACCGGAAAATGCACGATCAGCTTTATTGACATGTATCCCACAATAACTAATAACGTCCGGCCGCTGGGGATCCATGAAATACCCGGAGGCAGTATCTCCGCCCTGGCCAGAAATCTGTCTTCCATTGCCGCATCCTGCGGCCTTGCAATAGATACTTGTGCGGAAAAAATTGATTTGTCCGATTGCAATATCCGGCACGGCTGCTGTATCGACGACGAACTGATCGCAAAGCTTGCCGGCTGCCCGGTCAACACACAAAAGGATAAGAACCAGCGTCCCGAGTGCCGGTGTGCCGCTAGCATAGACCTCGGATTTTACAATACCTGCCGCAATGGCTGTCTCTATTGTTATGCCAATCACAGCCGACGGCAGATGGAGGAACGATGCCGGTCCTATGACAGCACTTCTCCTCTGCTCTGCAGCCAACTCTCAGAAGATGACCGGATCTATGAACGCAAAACCGGAAGTCTTAAAAATATACAGTATGATTTATTTAGCATACCTGCGCCCTGACCGGCTTTCCCACAGTTCACTGCCGTGGTCATAGTGAATACAGTACGCCAGCATGCTCTGCGTTGTACCGGAAAATAACACGTAAAAAAGAACCATCCTGCCATTTCATAAAAGCAGTTTGGTTCTTTCCTGCCAGATATTATCAAGATATCTCTTACATCAGACCACCATTCTTACTTCAGTCCATTTTTCCGCTTCGGACCATTATTTCTTATCCAGTCCGGAAACATCGTTTAACAAAATTCCACAATAAGTCTGCTCCGCTTCGCGTACATGCTCATAAAGCAGATCAGGCACACGATCGAACTCTTCGTTCAGCAAAGCATCGATTATCTCAATATGACCGTTCGCCCCGCTGATGGAACGCTGCTTTAAATAAAATTCCTGGGTGCGGATTCTCTGAAACTGGTCGGACACATAGGATAACAGCTTATTTACATGGCGTTTGCTGCAGGCCTCGTAGAGATATTTATGAAAATCATAATCCAGGGTACGCAGCATATCGTAATCCTGATTTTGAAGCGCCTGCTCAATTCTGCTTCGGAAATCTAAAAGTATCTCTTTATTATAACAGTGCAAATACGGCTTAAGAAGCAACGGCTCCATCACTTTCCGAATTTGAATCAGTTCAATGATAGTCTGAAGCGACAAATCCGAGACTATAATCCCCCTCTGCGGCAGAGACATAACCAACCCCTCCCATTCCAGCTTGACAAGCGCTTCGCGAACCGGTGTCCGGCTGACTTTCAGGTCCTCGCATATTTTTTTTTCATCCAGATAAGCGTTAGGTAAAATTTCATTATTTATGATCTTGTATTTTAGGTCCTGGTAAACCTGATTTGTTAAATTATCTTTTTTAGACATGGCAATCAGCTCCTGAAAATCATTATATCATGTTCACTGCGTTCACATGAGTCTCCGACGGAAAATAGCGCCAGTTTTCTGCGGTGAACGCAGAAACTGTATTGCGCAGATATAAAGCCCGCTCTGCCGACATTATATCATAGGCTGCACTTAAAGAACAGATACTATTTTCTTTTTAGGCTTAACCGGATGCTTGCTGGTACTGTTCACACCTCGCTGAACACAACCGTGTAAACAGTAACGCTTGCTGCCTGATTTAAAAAATATAATAAAAAACACTTGAAATCCGTTTTTTCTTGTCGTATACTGTTCATATACTAATTTGTATACAAATATAAATACACAATGTATACAAACTTGAATAGTAACTGTCTTACCACAAACGAAAGGAGAAAAGTAAATTGCCGAAACACCTGTATTCCCTGGTGCATCTCACCAATATCAACTGTCCGCCGCCACAATTCATCTATACGGCGGCAATAGCCGGCTATGATGCGGTGAGCCTGCGAACAATTCCCCTGGGACTGCCGGGAGAGTCCCCCTATAACCTGGCCCAAAACCCGCAGTTGATGCGGGAGACCCGGCAGGCTTTGTCGGAAACCGGCATCCGGTACACTGATACGGAAATTGCCCGTATCGCGGATAACATCGATGTCAAAGACCACGAGCCTGCAATGGCGGCCGCCGCTGAAATGGGTGTCACACACGTCCTCACCAATATCTGGATTCAGGACAAAGAATGCTATACGGAACAATTTATCAGGCTTTGCGAGCTGGCTGCGCAATATGGACAGGATGTGAATGTTGAGTTCGTCACCTGGGCCAGCGTGTCCAACCTCAGACAGACAAAGGAATTGCTGCTGGCCTCCGGCCGGAAGAATGTAGGAATTGTCGTCGATACTCTGCATTTTTACCGTTCCCGCGTAACACTGAGCGAACTGGAGGACTGTCCCAAAGAATGGTTCCATTATGCGCATCTTTGCGATTGCGGGGCGGAAATACCGACGGAGGTGGAGGCGCTGGTCCATACCGGACGGGCGGAGCGTCTTTACCCCGGCGAAGGAGCCGTACCAATTCAAGATATTATTTCCCACATTCCAAACCAGGATATCATATACGGTCTGGAGGTCCCCCACGCAGGCCGCCTGAGCGAGCTTGGATTTGAGGAATATGCCCGCCGGGTATTGAAAGCGGCAAAAGCCTGCATGTCGGAAGATTAGAAATTAAACAAAAAGAACGGAGAGACAGAATATGGAACGTTACACTGACAAAATAGTTATGATTACCGGCGCCGGTGATGTTGCTCTGGCCATAGCAGAGCGCATGCTGGGCGAAGGAGCCAGGATTGCTTTCACAGATTTTTCCGAAACGGCTCTGACTGCCGCGGTGAATGAGATGACAGCCTCCGGCTTCGGAGAGGACAGAGTGATGACCGTACAATGCGACGTGCGCAGTCAGGATGCCTGTGACGCTGCTGTTACCGCAATTACAGCCAGATGGGGCAGGATTGACACAATGGTTGCCACTGCCGGCATTATCCGGCATCTGCCTATCGACCAGATGAGTGAAAAAGACTGGCAGGACGTCATTGACATCAATCTGAGCGGAGTTTTCCGCGCCTGCAAGGCAGTCGTTCCCGGTATGAAAGAAAAACGGTACGGCCGTATTGTCATCATTTCCTCCATCGGCGGCCGCACCGGCCGCAATGTGGGCGTAAATTATGCTGCAAGCAAGGCCGGAGTCAATGGAATTGCCATGAATCTGGGCTATTGCCTGGCCCCATGGAATATTACGGTAAACACGGTCGCTCCCGGCCCTCTGAAAGGACGGATGTTTTCCTCCATGCCCCAGGAACAGCAGGACAGCCTGGCTGCCGGGATTCCGCTGGGACATGTGGGCGAGCTGAGTGATGTCGCAGCCGCGGCTGCCTATCTGGGCAGCGACGACGCCGCATGGACCACCGGCGAAGTATTGGACGTTAACGGAGGACTGCAGTATTAATTGGAACTACATAATTGAAACCGATTAATCAAATTTAGATAAAAAATATACATTTAATTTTTGTTTGCGCAGCAAACTTATATTTAAGATAAGAAAGGAAAAAGATAACCATGAAAAAAATAATTGCAATGATCATGACCGGCGCCATAGCCCTCTCACTGACTGCCTGCAGCAATTCGTCCGGCTCCGCCCCGTCCCCTTCTTCCAACGGAACATCCTCCGGCAACACGGCCGGCGCTTCCACTGATAAAGCTGCCTCCGATATTGACACCTCCGAATATGGGAATCTGGATCCCGTCGAACTTGTCCTGGCAGACTCTGCCGCAAAAGGCGCCGCCGGCTCCACCTTTGATGAACTGGTAGCGATAAAGGTTTCTGAAATCACAGGCGGCCAGCTGACAATAGACACCCACCTGAACGGGGAGCTTGGAAATGATACCGATCTTCTCCGCCAGATGCAGAACGGCGATATTGATATTGTCGGCTGTCAGATCGCTCCCATGGTATCTTTTATCCCGGAGCTGGCCATATTCGACCTTCCTATGGTCTTTGCAAAACACGACGGAGATAAAATTGACGCAGTGTTAAATGGTGATTCCAAAACCCGAGCCACACTCGATACCGCTTATGAGACAGCGGGCATGCATCTGCTGGGTGTTCTGCAAAACGCCACCTACCGTCTGACTACGGCAAATGTGAACCTGGAAACACTGGGCGATTTCAAAGCGCTGCAGATCCGCACCATGGAAAACAGCAACCATATGGCATTCTGGACGGCCATCGGAGCCGAGCCGACGCCTCTTGCATGGGCTGAGGTTTATTTTGCTCTCCAAAGCGGAACCATTGACGCACAGGAAAATGCAGCCGATACAATTGTGGGCGCCAATTTAAGTGAAGTCCAGAGCTGCCTTGCATGCACCAACCACATTCTGTACGCGAACCAGATCTGCATCAACAAAGCCTCCTGGGATGCCTTAAATCCGGCTTACCAGTCTGCCCTTGAGCAGGCTGTCACAGAAGCAATGGCGGAAATGCGCACCCAGTTATCCGATATTGACCGTGAAAACAAGAAAATTCTGGAAGACGGGGGTATGACGATTATTAACTATGACGATTCCTTCTTTGACGAGATTCTGGCGCTGGACGGAGTCCGGACCTTATACGACCAGATCGACCAAAACACCAATGGCCTGGCACAGATTCTCCAGGATGAATTGACCCAGTAAACGGTGAGCCGGAAAGCAGCAGACTTTCCGGCTCTTCCGCCCGCTTTAGGCAATAACAGGCTCCGGGAAGCGGCGTTGACAAAGCACCGGCCAGGACTTATGATAATAATAAAACAAAACCGGGGAGCCGCCTATGATTACGAGAGAAGACAGACAGCCGTTTCATGATACCTGTCGTATTTTAGATAAAGCCGATGATTTTATCTATGTTCTGCCCCATCCCGGGCTGCTGGAATGGATATCAAATTATACTATTACATTTCCAAACGGTAACATCATATCTGATGACTACACCGTAATGCCGCATGGCAGTGCAACATTGGTATTTACATTTGACGGGAACAATTTATGCAGCAATTTATTCGGTCCCATTACAAAGCCCTGTATGATCGGCAGGCAGGCAAACCAAAACGATATGCTGTTTATTATTGAATTTCAACCAGCCGGTTTGCATGCGTTTACAGGCGTTGATCAAAGAGAGCTGTCTGATCAGACCCTCCCCTTTTCATTCATAAATCCCGTGTTAAACAAGAAGATAATGGAAACGCTGGATTCTGTACACAGTATGCATGAACTGGTTATCCATATCGACCATATACTCCTCTCCTGCCTGCCCCTACCCCGTCCCGGTGAACTGCATTGGTCTGTGGAGAGTATTATAAGAAACAGCGGAAACATCTCTGTAAAAGAGTTATCGGAGGCTGTTTATTACAGCGAACGTCATCTGAACCGGATTTTCAGCCGTTATTTGGGAATGAATACTAAAACCTTTTCCAGACTGGTCCGGATAAACAAAGCAGTCCGGCTTCTCCAGAATCCCGGAACCAGCATCTCCTCCGTCTGCTATTCGGCCGGTTTTTATGATTTGTCTCACTTCATTCATGATTTCAAAGACGTCACCGGAATTACTCCTTTGGATTATCGGCATAAGATGTCCGATTTTTACAGTGAGATTGCCAAATTCTGATGTACAATGGAGGAAATCAAAGCAGAAGGAGTGTGGCATATGAAATACTGCGGTACATTAATCTCCGTATCCGATATGACGAGAGCCAGGAATTTTTACGAACAGGTAATGGAACAAAAGGTAATGTTAGATTTGGGTGTCCACGTTTCATTTGAAAACGCCTTTTCGCTCCAGTCCAATTATGAAGAGCTGGTCGGCGTGAAACTGGAAGCACAACGGAAACCAGATAATTTTCAACTCTATTTTGAGGTGGATGATTTAGAGCGGTGGGAAGCAAAGCTGAAGTCCATGGAGGGGATCGAGTTTATTCACGAAATCAAAGAATACCCATGGGGACAGCGTGTTTTCCGCTTCTATGACTATGATAAGTTTATTGTGGAGGTTGCGGAAAGCATGAAAAGCGTTGCAATGCGTTACCTGGCCCAGGGGCTTTCCGTGGAAGAAACAGCAAAATGTACGATGCTGCCGATTGAGGTTGTAAAACAGTTTCAATCATAATTTATAATTGGCTCACAGCATACAAAACAGTGTGCAGGAACAAATCACAGAAAACCGTCCGGCAGCTCCGTCTGGCTTTCTGTGATTTGTTTCATTCCTTATTTGGATGTATTTTCGAAATCAATCAACTCCCGTATGTCCGTTATTTCCAATGCCTCAGCGATTTTGGACAAGTGTTCAAAGTTTATTACCGTCCGGGCCCCACGCACAATATCGCTGATGGTGGACTCGCGTATTCCTGATACCTCCGCCAGCTTTTTTTGCGTTATTTTACGTTCCTCCAATATTTCCTTTACTTTAAGTTTTACCTGATAACTCATATGTCTCACTCCCGTCTCTTTGCCAATTCCACTTTCATATATGCCAAATCCCAGATATTTGTATCTTTTCCCACCGCATTGGGATTGTCTCCAATGGATGAGGCAAAATTCATTATACTGCTTGTCAGCTCTTTTTTACAGTCATTCCAGATATCCTCCGGTCTGATGCCGTTTCTCCACTCGTATTTATCGGTCTCCTCATTATACTGCAAATAAGAGCGGAATGCAGCAACTACAGGATACATAAAACCGTCAGGAATTTTATATTTCAAATCATGCATCCCGAATTTGCTTTTTCCCACCGTAGAATCATCCTTGTGGCCTGAGTATTTTTTTCTTCCATACCGTCCCCCTGCCGAATTATATGCGTCGGCAAATTCCATTTCAATCTGATCATATAAATCGAAAATATCCGGCATCACATTGACGAATTTACGGTAAAACTCCGGATCCTGCAAATACAATTCGAGCATTTTTGCTTTTGACGAATAAGCCTGCATCGGATGCGTCTGCGCATCATATTTCTCAATATTAAACATATTTATGATTGCCACAACTTCCCTCGCATCTATCATCTTCAGGTTTTTCCCTGTCTCATCAACGGATACCTGATTCTGCTTAAATGCTATCCTGTCAAAGAAAGACATGCCTTCCAGTCCCTCTTTAATCGGGTCAAACTTCCGTGCCAGTTCCGCCATGGATTTCTCATCCACCTGCACCGAGGTGTTCCTCGCTTCTGCAAGATTTTCGATAATCCCTTCCACACCGGTCATCACCTCAAACTGCACATACTGGTTTAACTTTTTCCCCTGATACTCACAGATGATTCTGTATGTATGGCCGCCGTCTATGTTGCCGTGGCATAATGTATTGTCAAAGTAAACCGTCACTTCTGCTCTCTCCGGATCGTATTCCAGTTTGGATGCCGACAGGATGATTCCACGATTCTTGAGATAAAAATTGCCGTCATTGCTCAGGAGAGATTCCGTGATTGCCTTCGCAACACTGGATGTCAGTTTCTGGTTCCTGGGGTTTGTCGCCATCGGTATCCCCAGAGGCACATCATCTACTTTCACATAGAAGATGTATTTCTTCGAATCATTGTTCCCGACAGGGTTTAAAAGTACCTGAAATGAGTTTGCCTTGACCGGCATTGTTTTCTTTAGCATAGAGCCTCCTTCTCTGCACCGGATGGACCGGCAGAGTTTTATTTATTTGTTTCCTATATGCATTTCGTTATTTCATAATAACGCAATATCGTTATTTTGTCAATTAATTTCTCCACTATAATCAGAAAATAATAAAATGCTTGACATTAACTCCCGCCACTACTATAATCCAAATTGCAAGGGAGTTCTCGTAAGAGGGCTGAGAGGAGGGTGTATTCCCTCGACCTCACCTGATTTGGATAATGCCAACGTAGGGATGCAACGACAATCTACATTTTTACGACTTTCAGAAAATCTGTCGGCAGTGTGCCGCGGGTTTTAACGGAAACCGGTGGATGTAACCGCAAAGTCAGAGCCATTCTCTTGCAGGAGGATGGCTTTTTTATTTAACAGGAAAATTCCCCTGTTAAATAAAAACCGCTCCGCGGAGGATCGCACTGCGGCGGTAGGGCATTATGTCGCCGAAGCGCCCCGCCGCAGGCGGAGAATCCCACGAGCGGGATTCTTTCTTGTTTAACAGGAAAATTCCCCTGTTAAATAAAAACCGCTCCGCGGCACTACTCGCGGGGTTCGTACTTGTCGTTAAAATCTCCTTTGTAAACAAGGAAAAGAAGGAGGAATAATCAATGAATCAACAATCACAATCTTTATCCCCGGCGCGCAGCAGAAAGTGTGCTGTCTACAGGATGGTGCTTGCGGCGATGTTCGCCTGTCTCGCCTTTGTGCTGAATACCTTCGTGTATTTTCCTGCCATGGCCCCGTTCCAGCACTTCGTTGATGTGATTGCCGCCGTGACACTGGGCCCCTGGTACGCCTGTGCCGCTGCATTTATCTGCGGAATACTCCGGATGCTCTCCGGCCGTACGGTTCAGGCTGTCACCGGGGCCGTCTTTGGTCCCATTCTGGGCGGACTGCTCTACCGGAGATTCCACAGTCTTTGGGCCGCTGCCCTGGGTGAAGTGATCGGCACCGGATTCTTCGGCGCCATCGCATCCTACCCGCTGATGAAGTGGTTCTACGGACTGGATGCCGGGTCACCTTATTATTACATACCGTTTTATACCCCATCTGCCGTCATGGGTGCAGCCATGGGCGTCGCAGTACTTCTGATTCTGCGCCGTGCCGGAGTATTCAGCCGGATGCTGCAGGAACTGAACCAATAGCAGAAACCGAACCAATAGCAGACACTGAACTAATAAAAGGAGAATATAATGGAAAAGTTTGAAGCGGCGCTGCGCCGGGTCCGGGAGCGGACCCCTCTGGTACAGTGCATCACCAATTTTGTCACTGTGAACGACTGTGCCAACATCCTGCTGGCCTCCGGAGCTTCCCCTACCATGGCCCACGACATCCGTGAAGCAGCAGAAGCAGTCACCGGGGCCGACGCTCTGGTATGCAACATGGGAGCGATTGAAGACACGGATGCCATGATACTGGCCGGAAAACAGGCCAATCGGCTTGGTAAACCCGTTATCTTAGATCCGGTAGCCGCCGGAGGGACTGCGCTTCGCCGGGAATCCGCCGGACGGCTTCTCTCCGAAATCCATTTCGCCGTCATCCGCGGAAATGCCTCGGAGATTCGCGGCCTTGCCGGAGAAACGGCAGCCGGCAGCGGCGTGGATGCAGGTGTCTTAGATGTCGTTACCGAAGAAAATCTTCTGTCGTCTCTGGAAATGGTTCGTTCCTTTTCGCAGCGCACAGGCTCCGTAATTGCCGTTTCGGGAGCTATCGATATCATTTCCGACGGGAATAACGCCATGGCACTGCGGGGCGGCTGCGCCACCATGGCGCGTATCACGGGCAGCGGCTGTATGCTGACTACTCTGATCGGCGCATTCTGCGGGGCAATGCCGGACGATCTTTATACCGCCGCCTGCGCCGCCATGGCCGCCATGAATGTGTGCGGCGAGCTGGCGGAAAAACGCCGTCTCACCAATGGTACGGGCAATGCCACGTTCCGCACCGATCTCATCGACGCAGTATTTAATCTCACTGAACAACAATTAACGGAGGGTGTACGCTATGAAATTTACTAAAGAAGAAATCCGCAAATCCATGCTGCTCTATGCCGTCACGGACCGCATGTGGCTCAATGAGGGAGAAACCCTGATCTCTGTGGCGGAGGAAGTTTTAAAAAACGGGGCAACCTTTCTGCAAATCCGTGAAAAGGATCTGAATGAGGACGATTTTGAAGCAGAGGCAGAGGTGCTGCACGCTCTCTGTGCGAAATACCGCATTCCTTTTGTCGTCAACGACAGCGTTGAAATTGCCCTCCGATGTAACGCCGACGGTGTCCATGTGGGGCAGTCCGATATCAAAGGACGCGATATCCGGGCGCTGATTGGTCCCGATGCTATTCTGGGCATCTCCGCCGGAACAGTGCAGGAGGCTGAAGCGGCAGAAGCGGCCGGGGCCGACTATATCGGAGTAGGTGCGGTTTTCACCACCGGGACAAAAAAAGACGCACGCTCTCTGACCATGGAACAGCTTCGCGCCATCCGTAATGCAGTCTCCATTCCCATCGTGGCAATCGGCGGAATCAATTCCGGAAACATCATGCGGCTGGCTGGCAGCGGCGTGGACGGAGTTGCCGTAGTTTCCGCCATCTTCGCCGCACCGCATCCCGGGGAAGCGACGGCCGGGATGCTAAAGCTGGCAGAAGAAATGCTCTCTGCTAAGACAGTCAGAGGAGAAGGTAATGAATAAACGCTTCGCTATTTTTGATATGGACGGCACTCTTGTTGATTCCATGGCATTCTGGCAGCGGCTCGGGAGGGAATTTCTTGCCTCACAAAACATTACAGAACGGGTAGATGAGGTTCTGGAACGAATTATTCCCATGACCATGATAGAATCCGCAGCCTTATTCATTCAGGAATTTGGTCTGTCGCGAACACAGGAAGACCTGGCCGCAGAGATGAATGCCATCATGGAACGCCACTATCGTTCTGATATTCCGCTTAAACCCGGTGTTCCGGAATATCTGAATATGCTCCGGAGTAACGGAGTGAAAATGTGCGTCGCCTCTGCCACTCCGGTTCATCTGATACACGCCTGTCTGACACGCCATGGCGTGGCGGAGTATTTCAGCTTCCTGATTTCCTGTGATGAAGCCGACGCCGGAAAAGACAGGCCCGGGGTCTACCTCCTCGCCTCAGAAAAATTAGAGGCCGCCCCTCAGGAAACCGCTGTCTATGAAGACGCCCTCTACGCCGCTAAAACAGCTAAAAAGGCCGGATTTTATACAATAGGTGTCTATGACAAATGTGCCGCTGAAAACTGGGAGGCATTGAAAGCCCTTTCAGATGAAACAATCCGGGACTGGAAAGAGCCTGTTAATAAATATAACAACAAATAAGGAGGGAAAAATAATGAGTACAAGCATTGCAATTCAGGTACTGCCCAAGGCAGAAAACGACACCGAACTGGTAAGGATCGTGGATGAGGTCATCGCCTATATCAAAAGCTGCGGTCTGCGCTGTGAAGTAGGCCCCTTTGAAACCACAATCGAGGGTGACAGCTACGACCAGCTCATGGATATTGTAAAGGAATGCCAGCATGTAGCCGTCCGTGCCGGTGCAGAAAAAGTGTCCGCCTATATAAAGGTGGTATATCAGCCGGAGGGCCAAATCCTGACCATCGACCAGAAAATCACCAAACACCGTTAACATGGAGCCGGTTAAATTACGGCTTAAAAGCACATATAAGCATGATGAAGAAAGGGAATCTTTATGAAAACAGCCTTGACGATAGCCGGAAGTGATTCCAGCGGAGGCGCCGGTATTCAGGCCGATATCAAGACCATGACGGCCAACGGCATCTATGCCATGAGCGCCATCACAGCTCTGACCGCCCAGAACACCACCGGTGTCACCGGTATCTTTGATGTAACTCCTGCATTTTTAGCCGCCCAGCTCGACGCCGTATTTACCGACATACGCCCGGATGCGGTAAAAATCGGCATGGTTTCTTCCGCAGAGCTTATCGAGGTTATTGCAGAAAAACTGACACAGTATGGGGCCGGTCACATAGTGGTCGATCCGGTGATGATGTCCACTTCCGGTTCCAAACTCCTCAAGGACAACGCGATCGATGTTCTGAAGGCAAAACTGCTTCCCCTGGCTGAGATTGTGACGCCGAATATCCCGGAGACCGAACTGCTATCAGACACTGCAATCCGCGATGACAAGGATATGGAAAAAGCCGCGCAGATAATCAGCGGGCGGTACGGCTGCACCGTACTCTGCAAAGGCGGCCACAATTTAAACGACGCCAACGACCTGCTGTATATGAACGGTGAAAAACACTGGTTTTATGGACGCAGAATCGATAATCCCAACACCCATGGAACCGGATGCACCCTTTCCAGCGCTATTGCTTCCAATCTGGCAAAAGGAATGGAACTGACTGCGGCGGTGGAACGGGCAAAAGAATATATCTCCGGCGCTTTGGCAGATATGCTGGATTTGGGCAGGGGACAGGGACCTATGAACCATCTGTTTGAATTAAAAGGGGAATTTGTAGTGTAGATTTTAATATTTTGGCGTAGAAGTTATGTTACTGTCCACAGAACTGCGCTTTTCAGCTGGGCTGTGAACAGTAACGATTTCATCACACTTGCAACAGACTTTGCCATACTTTAAAGAGCCTTAGTGACTTTAAAAATTTTTTGTGGTATAGTAAACTTCCACTTTTATGAAAAGGAGTTGATAATATATGCCACAGATGAACAAAGGCGGTAAATTTATTTTTGGAAAGTCACTGATACGAGAGGACTTTACGATACATCTTCCACCGCAGGCACTCACTGAATACAACGCCACAGCAGAGGGAAAAGTCTATCTTTTTACCGGAAGCAAAATTACCGGCGGTTTCTGCGTGACAAGGAAGAGTTTGTTAGAACCATCAAAATTGGGACACATTCTTTCTGCTAATCCGGCTTTACTGAATTACCAGACTTCGGAGGGCGAGTTTATCAAATACAAAGGACGGTCATATTGCTGGGTAAGTATTTCCAGAACTGGTATAATTCAGTTAAATCAGAATATAATTGATTTTCTTAATCTGGAAATTGGAATGGAGCTGTTATCTATCCGAAGCAGCGATATTGCTTTCACAATGGGTGCCAAAGGACCGCTATTAGAAAAGGCAGAAAACTATGATGGAGAAATCAAAATATATTAAAAACAGGTATCACGTAACATCCGGTATTACTCAAATAAATGTAAAGGTGCAATTGAAGAATCACCTTTTGTCCAGATTAAAATAGACTTTTTTATTTCACTTTTTTAAACGTTTCGATGTGGAAATATGTTGTTTTTGGTTTGTTTCTCTCCTTAATCTATCCTTATCCCCCCCTAGAGTGATCAACTAAACTAAAAGACAGATACAAAAACAGAGCCGGCAGGATCTTAATTCCTGTCGGCTCTGCGAACTTCTTATTTTATTCTATTTTCGGCCGGATAACAGATACGGAACCGGAGACTAGAGATACCTCTACTCGAATTCTATCGTAGCCGGCGGCTTCCCGGTACAATCATACAGTACCCTGTTGACCCCCTTCACTTCGTTCACAATCCTGCTCGTCACCTTGCCCAGAACCTCCCAGGGAAGCTCAGCCGATTCGGCAGTCATGAAATCCGACGTTAAAACTGCCCTGAGGGCAATCGCGTAATCATAGGTTCTCTCGTCACCCATGCAGCCAACAGAGCGCATATTGGTGATCGCCGCAAAATACTGGCCCAAATCGCCTGCGATGCCTGCCTTATCGATTTCCTCACGGTAAATCGCGTCAGCGTCCTGAACAATTCTCACCTTTTCCGGTGTTACATCACCGATAATTCTCACACCGAGTCCGGGTCCCGGGAACGGCTGACGGAACACAAGTCTCTCCGGAATCCCCAGTTCCAGCCCTGCCTTTCTTACCTCATCCTTGAACAGCATGCGGAGCGGTTCAATGATCTCTTTAAAATCAACATGCTCCGGGAGGCCTCCCACATTGTGGTGGGACTTGATTACCGCCGATTTGCCGAGGCCGGATTCGATGACATCCGGGTAAATTGTCCCCTGGACCAGAAAATCCACCTTACCGATTTTTTTCGCCTCTTCCTCGAACACGCGGATAAATTCTTCTCCTATAATTTTACGTTTCTGTTCCGGATCCGATACCCCGGCCAGCTTCTCATAGAAACGCTCCTGGGCATTCACACGCACGAAGTTTAAATCGTACTGTCCTTCCGGTCCGAATATCGCCTCAACCTCATCTCCCTCATTCTTACGGAGAAGGCCGTGATCGACAAATACGCAGGTTAACTGTTTGCCAATCGCTTTAGCCATCATTACGGCAGCCACAGAGGAGTCCACGCCGCCCGACAGTGCGCAGAGCGCACGGCCGCTTCCGACCTTCTCACGGATTTCACCGATCGTTCTCTCTACGAACGCATCCATCTTCCATTCGCCCGTACATTTGCAGACATTATATACAAAGTTAGAAAGCATCTTCGTGCCTTCCTGTGTATGCATAACCTCGGGATGGAACTGGACGGCGTACCAGTTATTTTCCTCACACTCCATGGCCGCAACCGGGCAGACAGGAGTTGTGCCGGTAATCTTGAATCCTTCCGGCGCTTTTTCAATATAATCCGTATGGCTCATCCAGCAGATCGTCTTTGGTGAGACGCCCTCAAACAGCTTGGAAGCCGTATCTACTTCCACCTCTGTCTTACCGTACTCGCTGACAGGAGCCGTTGCCACCTTGCCCCCGAGCAGATGCGCCGTGAGCTGCGCGCCATAGCAGATTCCCAAAATCGGAATACCCAGTTCAAAAATTTCCTTTGGACAGCTGGCAGAGTCTTCCCCGTACACACTGTTCGGTCCGCCGGTAAAAATGATTCCTTTCGGGTTCATTTCCTTAATCTGTTCCAGCGGCATATTGTATGAATGTACTTCACAATACACGTTGCATTCTCTGACTCTTCTGGCAATAAGCTGGTTATACTGGCCGCCAAAGTCCAATACAATAATCATCTCTTTTTCCACGAGTATTCCTCCTAATAATTTCCGTTGGTGAATTTAAATAATGTTAGTGAATCTAAACAATGACCTCAAATTCATAATCATACAGCAGTGTCCTGCCGTAACTATTATCGGCAAAATTGCCATAAATTATAAACTCAGGCCAATTCTCTACAAAACCGGTCAAACACCTGCCATAACGGCAGTTACATTTCCCGCCTTTAAGCGTACTCTTTATTATAAAATAATGACGGTATATTGACAAGAAGTTTTTTCACGGTTTTACGCCATTTTTCACCCCATATTTTGTATCTTTGCAACAGTATGGAAAAAATGTCAAACAGCCTCATGCCGGCCTCCGATACCTTAAAGGGCAGAGACAAGCCTGTTTCTGTTCACACGCCTGCCAAAACGCGGCTGGACTGCAAACAGAAACCAAACCTTGCTTCTGCCCTGATAACTCGTCTTCCGTCCCCGGTTAGAGGGTGTCGTGAGGGGGAAATCCGGCCGGAATGAATTGCTGCGGGGACCGTTTGCACTCTTTGGAGTGCGCAGCGGTTCTAAGCTCGTGAGGAACCTCGCTAAGCACCGGCAGACTCCCATGTCCCCTCCGCAATTGATTCCGCCTACTTCCCCCGGGACGAAAGACTCATATACACACCCCGTCCGCTGGCCGTACCGGCAGCGTCCTCACCTGCTTAACTAGTTGACATTGCTGTCTGAACCGTTACACTGAAACTACAAGATAAAACCGAGGGTCCATCACTCCATCTCCAAATACTTCTTCACATACTGTCCCGTATAAGATATATCGCTCTTAGCGACCTCCTCCGGCGTTCCCCGGGCAATCACCGTGCCGCCCTTGTCACCGCCTTCCGGTCCGATATCAATCAGATAATCCGCCGTCTTAATCACATCCAGGTTATGTTCAATGACAACGACCGTATTGCCGCCGTCCGACAGTCTGCGCAGAATCTCGATCAGCTTATGGACATCGGCAAAATGCAGTCCCGTCGTCGGCTCATCCAGAATGTAGATCGTCTTTCCGGTTCCTCTCTTGCTCAGCTCCGTCGCCAGCTTGATACGCTGTGCCTCACCGCCCGATAATTCCGTGGACGGCTGCCCCAGGCGGATATAGGAAAGCCCCACATCGTAAAGCGTCTCTATCTTGCGGTAAATCGACGGTACATTCTCGAAGAATTTAAGCGCCTCCTCCACCGTCATGTTCAGAACGTCATAGATGCTCTTTCCCTTGTATTTAACGTCCAGCGTTTCTCTGTTATACCGCTTGCCTCCGCAAACCTCACACGGAACATATACATCGGGAAGGAAATGCATCTCAATCTTGATAATTCCGTCACCGGTACAGGCCTCACAGCGGCCGCCCTTTTTATTAAAGCTGAAGCGCCCCTTATTATAACCCTTGGCTTTCGCATCGGATGTTGAGGCAAATAAATCACGAATCAAATCAAAGGCACCCGTGTAGGTTGCAGGGTTGGATCGCGGCGTACGGCCAATCGGAGACTGGTCGATCGCGATAATTTTATCAAGCTGCTCCACACCCTCAATCTTCTTATGCCTGCCTGGTATTGTGTGCGCGCGGTTCAGCTTCTTGGCGAGCGCCTTATATAGAATCTCATTCACCAGAGAGCTTTTCCCCGAACCTGATACTCCTGTCACACAGGTCATGACACCGAGCGGGAAGGAGACGTCAATATTCTTCAGGTTATTCTCCGCCGCCCCCTTTACCGTCAGCCAGCCGGTGGGCGTCCTGCGCTCCTTCGGGACGGGTATCCTCTCGCGGCCGCTCAGGTAAGCTCCCGTGATGGATTCCTTACATGCCATAATCTCATCGGCCGTTCCCACCGCAACAACATGGCCTCCATGTTCTCCGGCTCCCGGCCCGATATCCACGATACAGTCGGCCGCACGCATGGTATCTTCATCATGCTCCACCACAAGAACGGAATTGCCGAGATCCCTCAGATGCAGAAGCGTCTGCAGCAGCTTGTCATTATCCCTCTGGTGAAGTCCGATACTCGGCTCGTCCAGAATATAGGCAACGCCGACCAGGCCGGAACCAATCTGGGTAGCAAGACGGATACGCTGCGCCTCGCCGCCGGACAGAGTGCCGGTAGCCCTGGACAGGGACAGATAATCAAGGCCCACATTAATCAGGAAAGACACCCTCGCCTTGATCTCCTTCAAAATCGGGGCGCCAATCGTCTCCTGCATCGTCGTAAGCTGAAGCTCGTCCAGAAATTCCCTGTACTTCACAATCGACATATTCGTCGCTTCGTAAATATTCTTATCTCCGACCGTAACGGCCAGTGCTTCCGGCTTCAGACGCTGGCCATGGCAGGCAGGGCAGGGTGTAATTCTCATATATGTCTCGTACTCCGCCTTCATGGATTCGGAAAATGTTTCCCTGTACTTCTTGTTCATGTTCTGTATCAGGCCTTCAAAGGCTATATCGTAAATGCCCTCCCCCCTCTGGCCCTTATAGCGGACTTTTACAATCTTTCCGCCGGTTCCCCCAATCAGGATGTCATGAACCTCCTTTGGGTATTCCTCAAACGGTGTGTCGAGGCTGAAATGGTATTCCTCCGCCAGCGCTTCCAGAATCGCTCCGCTGAAGCTGCCCTTGTCGCAGCAGGACTGCCATCCCATCGCGACGATGGCGCCCTGTTTGATGCTGAGGCTCTTATCCGGTATCATCAGGTCTTCGTCAAATTCCATCTTATATCCCAGGCCATAGCAGTCCGGGCAGGCTCCGAAGGGATTATTAAAGGAAAAGCTTCTCGGCTCCACCTCGTCCACACTGATTCCGCAGTCCGGGCAGGAAAAGCTCTGGCTGAACATAATCGGTTCCTGGCCGAAAACATCTACCATCATCAGCCCGCCGGTCAGCCCCATAACCGTGTCTATGGAGTCGGAAAGCCGCTTCTCGATTCCCTCCTTCACCACCAGACGGTCAACCACTATCTCTATATTATGTTTGATATTTTTCTCCAGCTCGATGGATTCCGTCAGCTCATATAGGTTCCCATCGATTCTGACGCGTACGTAGCCGCTCTTCTTCGCCTGTTCCAGGACTTTCTCGTGGCGTCCCTTCCGTCCTCTTACAATCGGGGCCAGAAGCTGTATCCTGGTCTTCTCAGGAAGCGCCATAATCTGATCCACCATCTGATCCACGGTCTGCTTCTTGATCTCACGGCCGCACTTGGGACAATGGGGGATACCAATCCTTGCGTACAGAAGGCGCATATA
>ERZ894236.436-NODE-436-length-50188-cov-69.5893_pt1 | contig 50188 bp, 52 predicted proteins | sample MGYA00380297_ERZ894236 | MGnify/ENA primary metagenome ERZ894236 (study PRJEB32331, sample SAMN06328420) | human gut metagenome | biome: human gut microbiome; feature: stool | host: Homo sapiens | collected 2014-08-04 ... | reverse complement strand
TGATAATGATTTAAGGTAATTCCTGTCTTCATCTGACAGAGGAAGATATGTTTTTCTCATAGCGTTCATCCTTTCTTTGATAACACTATTTTACCATACATCATCTCAAAAATATATAGCAGAAATTTAATTTATTCTATAGTAGTATAGCTTCTTAAAACTATTTTACAGCACAGTGTAGAGGGTTGGAACACTTTCATTACTATTTGTGCCGCCAGCCGAAGGCGGCGGAATGGAGATTAAGATGGCATTTGGGGGAAGCTTTTCCCCCAAGTCTTCCCCCAAATTTCCCCCAAATCTAATGATAAAATACGGTATTTTACGATAATTTATGAATTTTCTCTCCAACTACAAAAACCCTTGAAAATGCCCATTTTCTGAGCTTTTCAAGGGGTTTAACCTGCATTTTATCTAGGAATTTAGTTTCCCATCTGAGCTGCAACTTCTGCTGCAAAGTCTTCCTGTTTCTTTTCGATTCCTTCACCTGTTTCAAAACGAACGAATCTCTTAACAGTTACATTTGCATTGTTTTCTTTTGCAACTTTTTCTACATATTTAGCAACTGTAAGGTCACTGTCCTGAACATATGCCTGATCTAACAGACAGATTTCTTTCAATTCTTTATTCAGACGTCCGATGATCATTTTCTCAATGATATTTTCCGGTTTTTCCGGGTTTTCTTTCTTCGCTGCTGCAAGAAGAATTTCTTTCTCATGATCCATGTATTCCTGAGAAACTTCTGCACGAGATGTATATTTTGGAGACATAGCAGCTACCTGCATTGCTACGTTCTTCAAACATTTTTTGATGTCATCATTTACTACGTCTGTCTCAGCTTCGATCAGAACACCGATACGTCCGCCACCGTGAATGTAATCTACAACACATCCATCTGTCACGATTTTTTCAAATCTTCTGATGTTCAGGTTCTCTCCGATTACTGCTACTTTTTCAACAAGAGCATCTTTTACAGTCTTTGTTGTATCAGCTGCCCATGCTTCTGCCATAAATGCATCCATGTCAGCTGCATCAGAATCTGCAACCTGATTCACAACTGCATCTACAAATCCCTGGAACTCTTCGTTCTTAGCAACGAAATCTGTCTCAGAGTTTACTTCTACGATTGCTGCTACTTTATCATCTTTAACAACAGCTTTTACAATACCTTCTGCTGCAATTCTTCCAGCTTTTTTCTCAGCTTTTGCCTGTCCGTTCTTTCTTAAGAACTCGATTGCTGCATCCATATCTCCGTTTGTTTCATTCAGAGCTTTTTTGCAGTCCATCATTCCTGCGCCTGTCATCTCTCTTAACTCTTTTACCATGCTTGCTGTGATTGCCATGATTTTTTCCTCCATGAATTGAAATAGTTTACCAAAAATGCTCCAACCTGATGTTCAGGCTGAAGCATTTACGTTCATAATTATTCTGCTTCTACAGTCTCTTCAGCTACTGCTTCTTCAGCTTCCTCATAATATGCATCTTCTGCTGCTCCCTGATTTGCTTCGATCACAGCATCAGCCATTTTGGAAACGATCAATTTTACTGCTCTGATCGCATCATCGTTACCTGGGATCACATAATCCAGTTCTTCCGGATCACAGTTTGTATCACAGATTCCGATCAACGGAATTCCCAGAGTGTGTGCTTCCTGTACACAGATTCTTTCTTTCTTAGGATCTACGATGAAGATTGCATCCGGAATCTTTTTCATTTCTTTGATTCCGCCAAGGTTCTTCTCCAGTTTTGCCCACTCTTTTTTCAATTCGATTACTTCTTTTTTCGGAAGTACGTCAAATGTTCCGTCTTCTGCCATTCTCTCGATATCTTTCAGACGTGCAATACGGCTCTGGATTGTCTTGAAGTTTGTCAGCATTCCACCTAACCATCTCTCGTTTACGTAGAACATTCCACAACGCTCTGCTTCTGTCTTGATTGCATCCTGAGCCTGTTTCTTTGTTCCTACAAAAAGAATTGTGCCGCCTTCTGCTGCAATATCAGAAACTGCTTTATAAGCATCGTCAACCATTCCTACAGATTTCTGCAGATCGATGATATAAATACCATTTCTTTCTGTGTAGATGTATGGAGCCATTTTAGGGTTCCATCTTCTTGTCTGATGTCCAAAATGAACACCGGCTTCTAAAAGTTGTTTCATTGAAATAACGCTCATGTTTTTTCCTCCAAATTGGTTTTTTACTTCCGCATCCTTTCCTTCCACTGAGACCGGCTTGTCCACAAGACAAACTTAGGCACCTTCAGTGATACCAAGATGCGTGTTTTTTTGCAACGTCAGTAGTATATCACAGAAAGTACTGGATTGCAAGGATTTTCTATGGTATGCTGATGTAAAATACTGCTGTTCTTCCATAGACAGCAGCTATTTACACACTATCAAAAATAGAAAGGATGACTCCGATGAAATTCACATTTGCACACAATAATTTAAATGTTCTGGATCTGGATAAATCACTTGCATTTTACAAGGAAGCTCTTGATCTGAAAGAAATCCGCAGACACAATGCAGAAGACGGAAGTTTCACTCTGGTTTATCTTGGGGATGACACCACTCCACATCTGCTTGAACTGACTTGGCTTCGCGATATGGATCGTCCATACAACCTGGGTGATAATGAGATCCATCTTGCATTCGAAGTAGATGATTTTGAATCGGCTCATAAACGACACGAAGAAATGGGCTGCATCTGCTATGAAAATCCGGGAATGGGAATTTACTTCATCTCTGATCCGGATGGATACTGGCTGGAAATTGTTCCAAAACACTAATTTTTGTTACAGCACAAAACCCTGATGGTCTTTCGCCATCAGGGTTTCTCTTTTGTATTTTATATGAACCTTTCTTTAGTAACGAACATAAATCATACCGCTCTGAACCGGTCCTACAATAACACCGATTCCATAATCTGCTGCATGGATCATCTGGCCACCACCGATGTAGATTCCACAATGCTCTGCGTTTACTGCCACATCTCCTGGCTGCGGGTTGCTTACCTGCGGCCATCCAAGGAATGTATACGTTGTACCAAGACGAGCATAATTGCCAGTCAGACAATACGATACAAAACCGGAACAGTCAAACGCTCCCGGGCTGCATGCTCCCCATACATATTCTGCTTTTCCTACCCAGCTGTAAGCACGGTCTACAACCGCATTTCCTGTAGAAGGATTATAATTTGGCTCCTGCGGTGGAGTAGGTGTTGGCTCCGGCTGTGGTGTCGGATCTGGAGTAGGTGTCGGATCTGGAGTAGGTGTCGGTTCCGGTGTTGGCTGAGATGGTGTTGTTGTCTCACCACTGTTTGAGGAACCGCCTGCGCTTCCCTGTGTTCCACCCTGAGATGGATTGCCGCCATTATTCTTTTCCGCTTCTTTTTTCGCTGCTTCTACGGCTGCTCTGGCCGCTTCCTGGATCATTGCATCCAGATTGGATACTTCTGCTCTCTTGGATTCGATCGTGTCAGAAAGCTCTGCTGTCTGAGTCTTATATTCCTCATCCAGATTCTGCAGCTTTGTCATATCCGCCTCCAAAGTATTCTTCAGATTTTCTACTTCCTGAACGGTATTTACATATTCATCCAATTTGTCGCGGTCATATTTATGTACTTTTTCTACGTATTCTGTCTGTGTCAGCATCTCAGAAATACTTCCGGAAGAAATGATACGTTCCACTGCGGAAGTATCCCCTTCTTCATACATATATTTAATACGAAGTTTCATATCTTCATACTGCTGCTGCTTTTTTTCTTCCGCAACTGCCAGATCTTCTTTTGCTTTTGTAATCTCCTGACCTTTTGAAATCAACTGTGTCTCAAGCTCATTTGTCTTCGTAAACAGTTCATTCAGCTGTGCCTGCAGACCGCTAACTTCTTTCTCGGCAGATTCTTTCTGATTCTGAAGGCTCCCTGTATCAGCCGGCGCTGCCATTACAGGAGTTACTATCATGGAACATGTCAGTGCTGCTGCAAGAAGTGCACTTCGTACTTGTTTCAATTTCATACTTTCACCTATCCTTAATATTCTTATTTATGTCCCCACATAGACTATATAATATATGATTCTATCTCTTTTTTCAATATTTTTGTAGAAATTTGTAAACATTTAGTGGGTATTATTTTTTGAATTTACTCATACAATAAGAATTATATGTGATATGTGACCAAAAAGCAATCACTTTTTAATACTTTCGTAATATTTTCTTCTATTTTTTCTCGTTCTCCCGTTGTTCATAGACTGCCTCAAAACCCATTTCCCCTATCGCCTGTATGGTTCCGATATTGCTTGCTGTGTATACTGCCGAGTCCGTTTTATCTTTGCGCTTCCACCCGATCACCTTGTGTTCATCACTCTGGGAAGACACCGGCAAAATTTCTGCCGGCAATGCACATCCCTCTGGCAGCACCACTTGCTTTACAATCCGCTTTTCTGTTTCTTTTTTATTTTGATACACCTTCCAAAATGAAATCGTAGAAAATTTTTCTTCTTTTTCCTGTACATCATCCAGGATCACTGTTTTTCTTGATACCGCTTTTCCTTCGCCCCAGATTTGTCTGTATTGCTCTGTCACTCTTACGTCCAACAGCCCCTTTTGTGCATCTGCCGTCAAAATCTCAACATGAAACACCGACTTACTCGTTGTCCGCATCAGCATATTTTGGATAAAATCTGCAACCAGCTCTGTTGCCTGTGAATCTTTTTCGATAGAATATGTAGGATTTACCGTCAGTATTTCCATGGATTCTTCCATTGCTGCCCCTAATATACTGTCCAGTTCGTTCTGATGCATGGTTTTCGTTTCTGCCGTATAAACAGATGCACCTGCAAAAACCAACATGATCAATAAAAAGAACCCCATCACTGCATGTCTCATTGATTCTCCTTTCCCAACACTGTTTTATTTTGCATATCCTGTTACCTGATGTTTTAAAAGCATGTTCAGAAGAGGAATCGTATATTGATATGTCAAAGTCACCTTTGCATACTTACTTCCGGAGGCACTGGTGATCGTCTGGATCACCAGATCTTCATACCCGTTCTGAATTGCTTTTTCTTTACATTTTTCAATCACTTCTGCATTATAATCACTGGCTTCAATTTCTGTCACCACACTGGAATGGTATGCCTGCGCCTTTTGTGTATTCAAAGAGGAACTGATATATGCTGTACCAAAAACCGCCATAAACGCGATCAGCACCACACCTACCATCGTCTCGATCGCACCTTTCATCTACTTGCTCCTTTCTCAATCTACTGTGAAACGACATATCTTAGTCACTTTTTTTACATAGGATCCCTGATAATTCTCTGTTGTCTGATACGTAATCTCATAAACACCTCTTTGATTTGCCCAAAATAATTCTGGATCCAGACTTTCCTCCAGACTGCTCCCATCCGGGGCTGTAAGTTTCGTCACACAGACCGGAAGCTCTTTCCCGTCTGCATCCCATGCACTTGCAGAAATTTCTTTGCCTTTCAAAAGATCATAACATTCCTGATACTTTAATTTACTCATTTTCACAGTCAATGTAGGCGCCGGCCGCTTTTTTTGCTGTACCAGCACTTCCACATTATCTGCTTCTTTCAAAAATGATTCCGGACGTGCTTTCGACACACTTCCCAAAAATCCTGTCTCCGTCCGGTCCCACAAAAACAGAAACAGAACAGACAACATAATAGCCATTATTACAATTTTTCCATATTCTCCGATCCAGCTTTTCACGTTTTCATCCTCCTGATACAGAAATCCCCATTCCCTCAAAAAACAGCTCCGTCAGTCTGTGCAGCTGTCCTTCAGAAGCGATCAGAGAATAGATGATTCCGAGTAATATCATCCCAAGCATACAAGTCACGATAATCCCGCCGTACTCTTCCAGAAATTCTTTCATATCATTTCAGCCTTTCTTTACACCGAACTCACCGCAATCAAAATTTTCCACAGACCTGACATCACTGCATATCCAATACTTGCAATCACAATAATAGATCCATATTCTTCCAGAAACTCTTTCAATGATTCACCCTCTTTTCTCTTTGTTCTCAAATTGCACTTACTACCGACAAAATCCCCAAAATGACCAAAACCAGATCTGCCAGCATCTTTACCACACCTGTGATCATGGGCAGCAGCACCAGAAATCCGATCCCTGCCATTTTATCTTCTTCTTTCAATCGTTCTGCCCGATCCATCATCACAGCGTTTCTCTGCACCAGTGCATCAATCTGCTGCCCCATTTCACCAGTTCCAAATTCTGCCATAGAATACAGGATCTTCATGGCAGAAAGTACATCTGGAATCTGAAATTCTTTCAAAAATCCGATATATGGATTTAACGCATTAGGCTGTTCCTCAATCTCTTTGACCAGAATTTTCAGCTCTTTCTTTAAAATAAATGGGGCATCCGGAATTGTTTTCTTCAGAGATACATGCACATTATCTGTCTGAAGCTGCAAGGATAAATTCATCAGCCACTCTGGAAATTGCTTTTCAATTTCCCGGATCACACTTTTTCTTGCATGTCTGTATTTTCTGTTTTCCTGTGTAAACATCCATATACCCGCAGCAGCTGATGCACAGGCAGCTGCCATGCCTGCACTCTTCTGAAGGATTACAGCCCCGATCCAGAACATTGCTGCCATACTTCTGTATTTCACCGCTTCTTTCTTTCGGTTGCCTTGTGTCACATACTCATATTTTTTCCGAAGTTCTTCTTTTTCCAGATCTTCATCTGATAAGATCAGACTGCCGGAGAGCTTTTTCTGAGCCGCATACCAGATCAGCATGTTCACGATCACCACACCTGTGGTAACTGCCTGGGATACTGGATTTTTCGTAATATCAAACTCCTTAGGAAGCATCCAGATACTCATCGCACAGATCAACATGGAAAGCCCGATCCCGATTGTCACCTTGACCTTGATATTTTTCTTTTCCTTCTGCAATCCATAAATTCTTTCGATCCAAAGCTTCCGGTCATTTAGCAGGATCTCGATGGCAGCATTCGGGCTTCCTCCTGCCTGTTCTACCTTGATCAAAAAATCATGGATTTTGTACAGACGTTTACATCCATACTCTTCTTCAATGCCCGCAAAAGCTTCCTCATAAATATTTCCGGCACTGTTTGATGCCTGAATATAATCCACTGCTTTTTCAATCCCGTCATACAGACGGCTTTCCCCCTTTCTAAATAACAGTTTTGTATCTTCCAGCGCCGTCAGAATCTTTGCACGGCGCTTAAAAGAATACAGCAGCTGTTCCATATATGCTGTCAGGTCTTCAAATTTTTTCTCCTCATATAAATTTCTGTAATTCATCAAAAATATTGCCGGAACAAAAATGGATGCTGCCACCATTACAATCCCCATAAATAAAATCTGCAGTTGAAAGAGATACGAAAAACCGGCAATTCCAAGATATACTGCTGCCAGATACTTCAAATAAGCAGAAGCGGAAAAGGTATATCCGCACCGCTGAATCTCCAGATTCAGCAGTTTGGGATTCCAGTATCGGACTATATGCCGCTTTGTTTTCTTCTTTTTGGTGCTTGCCTGCATTCTATCTATCCTCCTTTCATTTTCCCGACAGCGGCTGGGAAACACCGGCCCACTGAAAGCGTTTCCTGATATTTTCCGAAATTTCCCTGGACACAACCTTTCCGTCTTCTACGATCAGATATTTTTTATTTTCCTCTCTCACTCTGTCAAACAGACAGATCTGATCCACAAACCTGTGTATTTTTCCATTTGCTGCTTTCTTACAGAGCAATACTCCTACATTCAGAAAACTGTAAATATCATTCTCCAGTCTGGAAGCCGCATACGAATCCTGCATCATATTCTGAATTCTGTCAGGTATTTTTCTGGTATCATCTGTATGAAGCGTTGTCAGTCCATGCAGCCCTGTAGAAAAACATTCCAGAAGATATTTCACCTCCACAGATCTTGCTTCAGAAAGAAGAATCCACTGCGGATTCTGCCGCAGCGCAGACTTAATGGCTTTCGTATAAGAAAAAAATTCTTCATCTACTTTCAGCTCCACACAGTTTGATCCTGGATTGATCTCCCGATAATGGATCTCAAGATTGTCCTCGATCGTCATCACCTTTTCATGTTTTGGGATAAACTGTGTCAAAAACTTCAACAACTCCGTTTTTCCAGCTCCCGGGCAGCCGCAAAATACCATATTCAATTTGGCCTGCATACAGTGTTTTAAAAACAAAAGTACTTCTTTTGAACAATACTCTTCTTCCAGCATCCTTTCTGCTGTCATGCGCATCACTGCCGGTGTCTTTCGGATAGAAATGGAATATCCCGTATTTGTCACACTTGGATGGATGATAGAAATACGAAGTGTATCCGTCTCCGCTTCTAAAACATTATGAAACTTATTGATCTGTTCACTTACGACATTTGAAATCAAAACGCTGAACCTGCCTGCAAACTCCGGTGACAGATGCACCGGTGCCTTATATACCCCATACTTTAAATGTTCGATCCAGACATCCGTTCCGTTGTAATTGATATCCGTCACCTGCTGATCTTTCACATAGGGGAGCAACGGTCCAAAACATTCCTCTTTCAAATCCCATGCTTCACGAGATATCTTCATTAGCCGATTCCATCTGCAGTTGCAAGTGCATCTGTCAGTTTCTGAACCGCCTCCATGATACCACTTTTAATACTGTCACCGATCGGTGATGCTGCCACTACTATGATCATAATGATAATAGCCGCTACTACAATAACTCCATATTCTTCCATAAATGCTTTCATACTTTTCAATCCTCCTGTTTTTCATTTTTTCTTGATAATTTGGGTAACTATTGATCCGCCGACTCAGCCTTTTTCATCTTTTGTCTGTCTCATAGACTTCCTCCTTTCCTGTACCGCATTGTCGAAAACCTGCGTTTTTATTATTTAAACTCTGAGAGTCTAAACCAATCACTGATTTTTCTGTATTCCGGAAATCTGTAAGACAAAAAAGAATGCATTTAGATATGATTTTCAGACAGGAATATCAGAACAAAACCTGTAAAACTTACAAGCACACACTGCAATTTTCTTAACTAAATAAAAATACTTGAAATCTGTTAGAACGTAACTCTGATTTCTTGACAGGGCATTCATCTTGCCCTTTTGATCTGCTAACCTTATCGGAAGAACTTCCGTTGATCAGGTTATGAATGAATTATAAATCTCTGCTTTGACAAAGTCAATCTTAAAATTCTAAAATCTTAATAAAGGTCTTAAAAGTTCATAAAATCTGTTTTTCCTTTCCCGTTCAAGCAAAAACAGATGCAGTGTCTTTTCCAAAAACATCTGCATCTGCCGGTTTTTACCTTCCAAAAGAATCCAAAGAAGGAGGATTCCCGGTATTTGTTTCTTCCGTATGTACCGGTTCTCCCTTTTTCATATTACGCAGCAAAACATACATAGAAGAGCCTATAAACGCACTCAGTACAATCGCTGCCCCCATCCGCATCGGATCTTCCAGAATCCAGGATCCAATCGGTGTATCTGTCAGTACGACTCCCATCATATTGACTACCATATGCAGCAAGATTGGAACCTTGATCGTTCCGCACACTTCATACACATAGCATAAAAACATTCCCAAAGTTCCTGCATAGATCAACTGCGTCAGACCACCGCCTGCCAGTCCAAAGATCAGTGCAGACATCAGTGCCGCTGTGAAAAAAGTACTTCTTTCCCGAAATCTGCGGAACAAAAGTCCCCGAAACATCATTTCTTCCGAAATCGGGACAAAAATTCCCACACATACCATCTGCAGTCCCAGATTGATTTCCAACGAACCTGCACTTTCTGTTCCGATATTGGACATTGCCAGTGTAGATAACATCAAAAGACAGTTCAGTCCCACACAAAAAGCTGCGCCAAACGCTGCCGCAATGACATACTTTTTCATTCCGGGCACTTTTCTTGCTTCCCGATGCATCTGTCGTTCTTTTTTCCGGTCTTTTAAAAACAGCGGAATTGTCAAAAGCAGCGTACACAATGCTCCAAATGCCAGGATCGGCAACATATAACGCCCAACCACTTCATACATTTTTTCCATGCTTCCAACAAGCATTTCTGTCATCTGATCTGTTGTAACCGTGTTTTCCAGTGCTTCATAATCGATCACTTCACCAACATGCGGGATCATAACTGCCAGTTCTGCTGCCAGCTGGGCAACAAACTGAATGACCCAATATAACAGCAAAGGACCGCATACATACGAAAATTTTACCGGTTCTGAATTTTTATCCATTCATCTCGCCTACTTTCTTCTGTATCCACACCCTCAATTCCTCTTCTGTTCCTCTGACACTTCCCTGAACCATCTCAGATTTTCCCCCGCCTCGTCCTTCAAATGCTTCGTTCAGCCCTTTACAAAGCGCGCGAAGATCCATGGATGCACTTCCGATCACATATTTAAATCCCTCTGATTCCTGTCCGCTAAACACGGCGCAAAACGGACATCCGGATTTCAAAATCTGATTCATCAGAAATCTTGGTTCCTCACCGGAAAGATCCCTGGCAAATACGATTTTCTCTCCTGGCTGATCTAACAGTTCTTTCGCCCGATAGGTCAGAATTTCTTTTCTCAGCTGTGTGTAAGCCATCTTCCACTGTGCACACTCTTCTTTCAATCGGCTGACACCTTCAGAAATCTCATCTTCTTTTACACATAGCATCGCCGAAATCTCCCGCGTACTGTCCGATTTCTTCTGCGCATCTTCCAGAGCGCGGACGCCGCAGAGCATGGTGATCCGAGCACCGCCCTTATAGCGCTGTACATCCGTCAGACGGATCTGACCGATCTCTCCTGTTGTCTTTACATGCGGAGCACAGCAGGCGCACACGTCATATCCCGGGATGGTTACGATCCGCACCTGTCCTTCAATTTCAATTTTACTTCGATAGGCAAGTGTTTCCAGTGTTCTCTCATCTGGATAAGTCACCTCCACTGCCAGATCACGGACTACCGCATGGTTGGCTTCCCATTCGATTTCCCGAAGCTGTTCTTTCGTGATCTCTCCATTGAAATCCATGGTACAGTCTTCGCTTCCCAGATGAAATCCCACATTCTGATATCCAAATCGTCTATGGATCAGTCCCGACACAATGTGCTCCCCTGTATGCTGCTGCATCTTCATAAATCGAAGGCTCCAGTCAATCTTCCCTTCGACACGGCTTCCCACTGAAAGCGGCGCATCGCTCCGGTGAAAGATCACCCCTTCTTTCTCCTGCACGTCCAGCACATGCGCTTCACCAAGGCTTCCGGTGTCAGCATACTGGCCTCCTCCTTCCGGGAAAAAGGCGGTCTGATCCAACACGATCAGCCACCCCTTCCCGTCCGGAATGCACTGCTCTACCTCCGCAGAAAACTCCTGCATATGACTGTCCCGGTAAAACAACTTTTCTGTCATCTCCTACATCCTCTCCGGCGCTTCAAATCCAAGCAGATCGATGCAAGTCTCCAGCACGTCTTTTGTCAGCTTTAAGAGTGCAATATAGCCGCTCTTCTTTTGTGCATCTTCTTCGGAAAGGATCTTAGTCTCATGATAGAATTTATTAAACGCATTGGCCAGATCATAAATGTATGCACACAATTTGTGTGGCGCAGTCTCTTCATATACGGTCTCGATCACATCGTTAAATTTTGCACATTCAAGCATCAGTGTTTTTTCAAACACGCTGGATGCTTCCCGGATCACAAGCCCGTCCAGACTGTTTTCTTCCTGATATTTATTCAGGATTGATTTGATACGCACGATCGTATACAGAATATACGGCCCGGTATTTCCCTCAAATGAAGTAAAACGATCGACATCAAACACATAATCCTTGGATGCCTGATTGGACAAATCTCCATACTTGATTGCAGCAAGTCCTACCATCTGTGCTGTCTTCTTTGCCTCTTCTTCGGAAACAGTACGATTATCCATGATCTTTTTATACATCTCTTCATTGATCTCACGGATCAGGTTTTCCAGACGCATCACACCGCCTTCTCTGGTCTTAAACGGTTTGCCGTCTTTTCCGTTCATGGTACCAAATCCAAGAAATTCCAGTCGAGTTTCAGGTTTTACAATTCCTGTCTTCTTCGCACAGCGGAATACCTGTACAAAATGAAGCTCCTGACGTTTGTCTACCACATAGATGACTTCATCCGGCTGATACATCTCTTCCCGTTCTACCAGCGTTGCCAGATCCGTAGTATCATACAATGCAGCACCGTCTGATTTCAGGATCATACATGGCGGCACCTCTTTTTTATCTGTCTCTTCCTGCACATCAACTACCAGCGCGCCTTCATCATAGTGTGCAAATCCCTTTTCTTTCAGCATCTCCACCATGCCGGGAATATATTTCTGTGCATCTGCCTCTCCTTTCCAAAGATCAAAGGATACGTTCAGGTTGGCATAATTTTTCTTCAAATCTGCAACAGACACTGCCATGATGTGATTCCAGATCGCCCGAAATCCCGGATGCCCATTCTGCAGAAGAAACGTTGCCTGCAATGCTTTTTCACGATATTCCTCATTCTCTTTTGCGTAGGCACTTGCAGTCGGATAAATCTCTTCCAGCTCTCCGATTGTAAATGGCGCTTCTGTTGGATATTCCCCACTGAAATTTTCATCAAAATACGGAAGTTCTGGTTTTCTTTTCTGTAATTCCGTAATGATCAGTCCCATCTGATATCCCCAGTCTCCAAGATGGATATCTCCGATGACCTGGTTTCCTTTATATCTGAGAATCCTCTTTACACTTTCTCCGATGATAGCGGAGCGCAGATGCCCTACATGCAGTGGTTTTGCCACATTCGGTCCGCCGTAATCTACCATGATCGTCTTTGGAGTCTCCAGCTCTTCTACTCCCAGTTTTTCACTGGCTGCCATCTGATTCAAAAATGCCGCTGCAAAAGCCGGTTTTACTTTCAGGTTGATAAATCCCGGATTAACAGCCTCTGCCATCTCAAAGCAGTCTTTCTCCTGAAGTCCTGCCACGACGTCATTTGCGATCATAATCGGTGCTTTTTTATAAGTCTTCGCTGCCGCCATTGCTCCGTTGCACTGGTATTCGCACAGGTCCGGACGGTTTGATAATGTCACTTTTGCGAATGCTGCGTCATAACCCGCCGCCTCAAAGGCATCTTTCATTTCTATTGTAATCAGTTCCAACAATGTTTTCACTTCTGTTCCACTCTCCGTTCTATTTTTCTTTCATTTTGCTATTTTATCATGTATAATGCTTTACGGCAAGTTGTTTGTAGATTCATCAAACAGGATTTATATAAATAAGAAAGAAGAGGATCACAGTCTATGAAATTAGGATCACATGTCGGGATGAGCGGCAAAGAAATGCTGCTTGGTTCCGCAAAAGAAGCCGTATCTTACGGCGCCAATACGTTTATGTTCTACACGGGAGCTCCACAAAACACCAGACGAAAAGAAATCAGCGAATTAAATATTGAACCAGCCTGGGCATATATGAAAGAACATGGAATTGAAAACATTATCGTTCATGCACCTTATATCATCAATCTCGGAAATTCCATCAAACCCGAAACCTTTGAATTGGCAGTCGAATTTCTTGCAAAAGAAATCGAGCGCACTGCCGCCTGCAAAAGCCATACCCTGGTGCTCCACCCCGGTGCACATGTAGGTGCGGGCACAGAAGCCGGGATCCAACAGATCATCAAAGGATTAAATACCGTGCTGACAGCAGACACCCCCTGCAAGATTGCTTTAGAAACCATGGCAGGCAAAGGTTCTGAAATCGGACGCAATTTTGAAGAACTGGCTCAGATTTATGATGGAGTCGTACACAATGAGAAATTGAGAGTCTGCTTTGATACCTGCCACACCAGTGACAGCGGCTATGATATCATCCACCATTTTGATGACGTGATCGACACATTTGACCGTCTGATCGGAAAAGACCAGATTGCAGTCTTCCACATCAATGACAGTAAAAATGCTCCGGGAGCTGCTAAAGACCGGCATGCCAATATCGGATTTGGTCATATTGGGTTCGATGCCATCCACCAGATCGTATTCCATAAGGATTTCCTTGAGATTCCCAAAATCCTGGAAACCCCTTATATTCCATCTGCAGTAAAAGAAAAGAAGGCATATGCGCCTTATAAATACGAAATCCAGATGCTAAAAGAAGGAATATTCCGTCCGGATCTCCCGGATGAAATCCTGGCAGAAAATGAAAACTGATCAGATTTAACAAAAAAAGAGATTGAGTACACCCATTGGGATACGCTCAATCTCTTGTCATTTCAGATATAAAAAATACACGTCTGGGCGGAGTCGAACCGCCGCACATGCCTCCGGAGGGCATCGCTCTATCCACTGAGCTACAGACGTATAATCTTTCTGTGTTCACGAAATTCTTCTGAACACTTTATATATCCTAGCACAAATTTTCCTTCTTGTAAAGAGACTTTACACAATATTTCCCATACTCACTTCAAACTGTTTTAAAAAAACATCTGCACTTCCTTTTGTTTCCAATCAAACAAATAGGCATGATCACTTAATACTTCCTCTGCTCCTACATGTGTCTGATTGATCTGGCAGATCATGGAATCCAGATCCTCCTTCGGAATCCCTCTGGATTTCGGCAAAATGATCACTTCATGTACACTGCTTGGAAGAATATAATAATCTTCTTTTAAAATTTCTCCGATCATTTCCAGAACATGTGGATAAAACATACACACTGCCCCCTGGATCCTGCTGCAATTCGATAAAACATACATCTCACAATCCCTGTGCAGTTCTGGGATCTGTTCTTTCGTAAGCCCAGTGATCTTACAGATCATTTCCGGTAACGGACAAAATTCTGCCGGCAGCATCCGCACCGAATTCTTCATAGCCATTGTATACAGCTGTTCTACACTGATCCCCCACTGTCTGATATGGGCGTTCGTAATCTGCATCGTAGCTCTTCCTTCTTCTGATTTTCCTAAGATCAGATAAAAGATCAAGGAAAGATCTAGATAATCCAGATGTGGGATTTCCTCTAGTAACGACTCGTTCTGATGGGTCTGTACCACTTTTACTGCAAGATGTTCTTTCCAGCTTTCCAGTTCCAGAAACTGTTTGAGATCGATCTGTTTTTCCTGTCGGATTTTCTGATACAGTTCATAAATTTCTTTCACGATCTGTTCCAGACTTTCTCCTCCCCGAAACCGTTCATAATATTCCTCCAGATAAATTGCCGGACATACATTGGTCCCTGCTTCCTGGATCAGCACCCCTTCTCGGATCTGGCCATTATTTTTTATCGTACAGTGCTCTTTCACCTGTATTTCTTCCAAAGACTCGTGATTTAGTTTTTCTGTTACCGCGCACACAAATTCTTGATAATTCATATAATCTCCTTTCCTGCTGTGCGCTCATCGTAATTGAGAAATCTGACACGAATGTGTCTTGAAATTAAATTAGAACAATAATATGTAACTTGATTATAGAGATCTCCTCCCTAAAATACAACAAATTTTATATGAAGTCTCTCTAAAATTTTTCTAAAACACCTGCAAAAAGTAACTAGAGAACAGAAAAAGACGCCATATGGCGTCCTTTCCAGATAATTAAACACGTGAGAGATATTCTCCTGTACGTGTATCGATTTTGAGTACGTCTCCCTGCTCTACGAACAGCGGTACCATAACAGTCGCTCCAGTCTCTACCGTTGCTGGTTTTGTAGCTCCCTGCGCTGTATCTCCTTTGAATCCAGGCTCTGTCTCTGTAATCGCAAGCTCTACAAATAACGGCGGCTCTACAGAAAATACATTTCCGTTGTGAGAACAAATTTTTACAACTTCGTTCTCTTTTACAAATTTCAGAGAATCTCCTACAACATCTTCATTCAGAGCGATCTGGTCATATGTCTCTACGTCCATAAAGTTGAACAGATCTCCATCTCTGTACAGATACTGCATGTCTTTTCTGTCAATGTGTGCTTTTGGGAATTTTTCAGTTGGTCTGAAAGTTTTTTCAACAACACCGCCACTAATGATATTTTTTAATTTTGTTCTAACAAATGCTGCACCTTTTCCAGGTTTTACGTGCTGGAATTCCAAGATCTGATAGATATTTCCGTCAATCTCAACGGTAACACCATTTTTAAAATCTCCTGCTGAAATCATCTGTAATCCTCCTTCAAATGCGCACTATATGCGCTGCCTTTTCTCGACTGTTTATAATTCTATAATAGATTCTGTGTTTTTTCAACCTTTTTTATCCAGTTTCCGCTTCTTTTTATAAAAATACAGGACTATTTTCTCCAAATATCGCTTCAAAACAATCTGGATCTCTTCTTTTGGATGGATCGGCCGGACTAAAATATTTCGGATCCCTGTTCTTTTCGCCCCCCATACATCGGTAAACAGCTGATCTCCCACAAACAAAGTATTGCTTTTATCCGTTCCCATTATTTCCATCGCTTTCTCATAATTCTTCACAGACGGCTTATGTGCATTGTAAATATAATTCGTCTGGATTTCTTCATTGAACATCTTCACTCTGGCTTCCTGATTATTGGACAAAAGACAGGATGCAAAGCCGATCTCCTTCAGACGCAAAAACAGCTTTTTGGCTCTTGCATCTGCCGGCTCTCCATGAGGGACCAGTGTATTGTCAATATCAAAAATAACGCCTCTATATCCTTCCTCATATAATGCCTCAAAGGGAATCACATATGTGGATGCCAGATATTCATCCGGAAAAAATCTATCAAACATCTCTCTTATCCATCTCCATTAATTTTATGATCAGTTCCTCACAAATCTGGGGAACCTTCTTTCCATCCGTGGGCAGTACCAGGTCTGCAGCTGCTTCATATTTTTCACGTCGTGTTTCCATCAGCTGCGCAATATACTCCACATTTTTCCTTCCTTTCAAGAGCGGTCTGTCATCATTCTCTTTCACACGCTCATAAATTGTCTGAGGATTTGCCGTCAAAAGCACAACATATCCGTTTTTCTTCATTTCGCGCACATTCTCTTCCCGCATAACGACGCCACCGCCACAGGAAAGGATCACTCCGCTTTTTTTCTGCATTTCAATCAAAAGCTTTGTCTCCAAATTGCGGAAATATTCTTCTCCATATCGTTCAAAGATCTCCGGAATACTCAAACTCTGCTGTCTTTCAATCTCCTGATCCATCTCCACGATTTCCATCCCAAGCTGCTCTTTGAGACATCTGGCTACCGTAGATTTTCCAGCTCCCATAAATCCGATCAGAACAAGATTATATGTACAACTTGCCCGAAATTCTTCTATTTTTTTTGCATCCATCTGTTCTTCCCCTGTTCTCTCTTTTTGGTTCTTTTCATGCCGTCTATTATAACAAGCTTTCTTTCCCCGCGCAAGCTCGGCATCTTGCTCTCACTCATCTGTACCGCCTTTTTGCAGCGCCTCTTTGACATCCGCCTTAAAGTCTGCCCACGCAGCTTCCTCTTCCACAAAATACTTTGGACAGTTTTTCCCGGTCACATCGTAATGACGGATCACTGCCTCTTCTGTCAGATTGTACTTTTTGCACAGCCATGCTGTCAGCTGCACCATGGAACAATATGTTTTCTTTGTAAATTTTCCAGTTTCATCCGGATGGCAGCATTCAATCGATATGGTGTCCTTATTTCGTTCATTGGATGCATAGGCAACTTCCCAGGTCGGCACACATTGGATGATCTCTCCCTCCACCCCGATCACAAAATTGCTGCTCACAGAAGTCTCATGACTGTCCTTCAGGCTCTGGAAATAGTCCCGGTTTTCCTGTGCGGTGGATCCTGGATTCGCCGTATAATGAATCACAATCCCGGTAATCCCATCAGATTCTGTTCCTGGTCTGGAATATTCATTGATATCCAAAAGCTGTACATCAATTTCTGGTTTGGATGCATCCACATCTGCATGCAGTCCCCCCTGAAATTTTCCGATACACGATCTTATGACGAGTACTACTAACAAAAGCAGCAGCAGGCAAAGACCAGCCTTCCCATAAAACCGGTATCGTTCTTTTCTTTTGTATGGCAGTCTCCTTTTTCTTCTCTTTGGTCTTCTTTTCATCTGAACTCCTGTCCCGATTGAAAAAAGCCGGAACAGTTTCCTGCCCCGGCATTCTTTTTCTCTATTCGTCTACACTGTAGTTTGGTGCTTCTTTTGTGATGTGAATGTCATGAGGATGACTTTCTTTTAAGGATGCAGCTGAAATCTTCACAAACTGTCCGTTTTCTTTGAGTGCTTCGATCGTAGCTGTTCCACAATATCCCATTCCTGCGCGAAGACCGCCCATAAGCTGGAATACCGTATCTTCGACTGTTCCTTTGTATGCAACACGTCCTTCGACGCCTTCTGGAACCAGTTTCTTTGCATCTGCCTGGAAGTAACGGTCTTTGCTTCCATTTTCCATCGCAGCGATCGATCCCATACCACGATATACTTTATATTTTCTTCCCTGGTATAATTCAAATGTTCCAGGACTTTCATCACAACCTGCAAAAATGCTTCCCATCATACAAACATTCGCACCTGCTGCGATTGCTTTTGTCATATCACCGGAGTACTTGATTCCTCCATCTGCAATGACCGGAATTCCGTACTCTTTTGCAACTGCATAGCAGTCCATCACTGCTGTCACCTGCGGAACACCGATACCTGCAACCACACGGGTAGTACAGATTGATCCAGGTCCGATACCAACTTTTACGGCATCCACCCCGGCTTCGATCAGCGCTCTTGTAGCTTCTCCTGTCGCAACATTTCCTGCAATGACCGGAAGATCCGGATATTTTTCTTTTACCATGCGAACAGTGCGCAGAACGTTCTCAGAATGTCCGTGTGCAGAATCCATCACGATCACGTCAACTTTTGCGTTGACTAAAGCTTCTACACGTTCCAGACAGTTTGCAGTAATACCAATGGCTGCACCACATAACAGTCTTCCCTGGCTGTCCTTTGCAGACAATGGATATTTGATCTGTTTTTCAATATCTTTGATGGTGATCAGACCTTTTAAATTTCCATCTTTATCCACAATCGGAAGTTTTTCTTTTCTTGCTTTTGCAAGGATCTTCTTTGCATCTTCCAGTGTGATTCCTTCCGGTGCTGTGATCAGCCCTTCTGAAGTCATAGATTCTTTTATTTTTTTAGAGAAATCTTCCTCAAATTTCAAATCACGGTTCGTAATGATGCCGACCAGCTTTTTCCCTTCTGTGATCGGAACTCCGGAGATTCTGAATTTTGCCATCAGATCATTGGCATCTGCCAGTGTATGCTCTGGAGAAAGAGAAAACGGATCAGTGATAACTCCATTCTCTGATCTCTTTACCTTGTCCACTTCTTCTGCCTGCTGCTCGATTGTCATATTTTTATGGATGATACCGATTCCTCCCTGACGTGCCATCGCGATCGCCATACGGTGCTCGGTAACTGTATCCATACCTGCACTCATCATTGGAATGTTCAGTTTAATCGTCTTTGTCAGATATGTGGATAAGTCCACCTGATTTGGAATGACCTGTGAATATGCCGGTACCAACAGGACATCGTCAAATGTAATACCTTCTCCGATTATTTTTCCCATGATTTACTTCCTCTCTTTCTCTAATTTGTATGTCCGTAGATTACCTGTTATGGTACAGAAATTCCCGCAACTTGTCAAGCCTATTCCCACCCACAATTTATTTTTCTCTTGATTTATTTTAACCTTGATTATGAAGTAATACTTATAATTGTGGCTTCATTCATAATTTTCACGTAATTTTTTCTTTTTTATGTTCCATATTTGTCTATTACTGACGAAGGTCTGAAAAATAAAAGAATCCCGGATATCTGTATCAAAACAAATATCCGGGAAATTTTTCAAAATTACATCATTCCCATTCCGCCTGGTGCTGCCGGCATTGCCGGTGTCTCTTCTTTAATAGTAGAAACAACGGATTCGGTTGTCAGCAGAGTAGATGCAACGCTGTTTGCATTCTGCAGTGCGCTTCTTGTTACCTTGGCAGGATCCAAGATTCCTTCACTTACCATGTCTACATATTCTTCTTTATAAGCGTCAAATCCAACTCCCGGCTCTGACTCTCTTACTTTATTGATGATCACAGCACCTTCCAGTCCTGCATTTGTTGCAATGTGGAACAATGGCGCTTCCAGAGCTTTCAGGATAATTTTTGCTCCTGTCTTTTCATCTCCTTCCAGAGTCTCTGCAAGTTTTGCAACTTCTTTGGAAGCGTGGATGTAAGCAGAACCACCACCTGCGATGATACCTTCCTCTACTGCTGCTCTTGTCGCATTGAGGGCATCTTCCATACGCAGTTTTGCTTCTTTCATCTCAGTCTCTGTAGCCGCACCTACGCGGATCACAGCAACTCCGCCTGCCAGTTTTGCAAGTCTTTCCTGCAATTTTTCTCTGTCAAATTCAGATGTTGTCTCTTCGATCTGTTTTTTGATCTGAGCCACTCTGTCTTCGATTGCTTTTTTCTCTCCGCATCCGTCTACGATCACTGTATTTTCTTTCTGTACTTTGACAGATTTTGCGCGTCCAAGCTGATCCAATGTAGCTTCTTTCAGATCCATGCCAAGTTCATCAGAAATCACCTGTCCGCCTGTCAGAATTGCAATATCATTGAGCATTTCTTTTCTTCTGTCACCATATCCTGGTGCTTTTACTGCTACTACATTGAAGGTTCCACGCAGTTTGTTCACGATCAGAGTTGTCAGAGCTTCTCCTTCGATATCTTCTGCAATGATCAGAAGTCTTGCTCCGGACTGTACGATCTGCTCAAGCAGTGGAAGAAGATCCTGGATGTTGGAAATCTTCTTATCTGTGATCAAAATATATGGATCATCCAGAACTGCTTCCATCTTCTCCATGTCAGTTGCCATATATGCAGAAATATATCCGCGGTCAAACTGCATACCTTCTACCAGATCCAGTTCTGTCTGCATCGTCTTGGACTCTTCGATTGTGATGACACCATCTTTGGAAACTTTTTCCATGGCATCTGCAACCATGTTTCCAACAGCTTCATCACCGGAAGAAACCGCTGCAACTTTTGCGATCTGATCTTTTCCTGTAACCTGACGGCTCATCTCTGCAATGGCTGCCACGGCTGCATCTGTTGCTTTTTTCATACCTTTACGGAGAACGATCGGATTTGCTCCTGCTGCCAGGTTCTTCATTCCTTCATTTACCATTGCCTGTGCAAGAACAGTCGCTGTTGTTGTACCATCTCCTGCAACATCATTGGTCTTTGCAGCAACTTCACGGATGAGCTGTGCTCCCATGTTTTCAAATCCATCTTCCAGTTCAATCTCTTTTGCGATCGTCACACCGTCATTTGTGATCAGTGGTGTTCCAAATGATTTGTCCAGTACGACATTTCTTCCTTTTGGTCCCAATGTTACTCTTACTGTATCTGCAAGCTGATTTACACCTTTTTCCAGAGCGGCTCTTGCCTCTGCTCCATATTTAATTTCCTTTGCCATCTTGATTCACACTCCTGTTATACTTTGTCTGTTACCAGTTCTAAAATATGATCTGTTCTGCTCTATTTTACAATTGCAAGAATATCATTCTGTTTTACGATAATAAATTCTTCTCCGTCCAGTTCTACATCTGTTCCTGCATATTTGGAATAGATGACTTTATCTCCAACAGCAACCTGCATTGTCACTTCTTTTCCATCTACCATTCCACCAGGTCCAACTGCAATTACTTCTGCCTCCTGCGGTTTTTCCTTCGCCTGTCCAGGCAAAACAATCCCGGATTTTGTTGTCTCTTCTGCCTCTAATTGCTTCAATACGATCTTATCGCCTAATGGTACTAATTTCATGGTAACTCCTCCTTATTTAATCGTTATTAGCACTCTTTTATATCGAGTGCTAAACCTCATAGCTATAAAATAGCACTCTGTTTTCTATTTGTCAACCTGGATTCTAAAATTTTATATTTAGTTTATTTTCTTTTCACATGTTCCTTTGCATCAGAAATCGTGTAAAATCCATTTTCAATATGAAATACCAAAATTTTGCCATGCTCACACTGATAGCGCTCCTGTACAACTCCGGTACAAAACAACAGATCCATTCTTGTCGAAATATAACACTGATATTTTGCATCCAGAGAAATGACTGTCAGATCTTCCTCTTTCAGCTGCAAATAGATATAGTCTTCTTCCATATCATACTTAAACACCTGACAATGATGTGTTTCATCATCCAAAATTCCATCTGCTACAATCACTTTTTCCATCTGCAGATCCACTGCATTTCCTTCGTACATGTTCCGTTCCTCCTGTCTTCTCATCATAACCAGAGAAAGGGCATCAGCTTACTGATACCCTTTTCTCTTCTGTACACATATTACAAACGCTCTTTTTTAATCTTTTCCAATTCTGTAAAGACATAGTCATTCAACACCTTGATATAAGTTCCCTTCATACCGGATGAACGCGATTCAATCACCCCGGCACTTTCGAATTTTCGAAGTGCATTGACAATCACAGATCTTGTGATTCCCACTCTGTCTGCAATCTTGCTGGCTACCAAAATTCCTTCTGTTCCATCCAATTCTTCAAAAATATGGATGATCGCTTCCAGTTCTGAAAATGAAAGCGTACTGATGGCAGACTGTACAATGTGTTCTTTTCTGGTCTCTTCTGCGCTTTCTTCATTCACAGAGCGCATCATCTCCAGCCCCACAACCGCAGTTCCGTATTCGCTCAGGATAATATCATCAATGGAGTACCATTCATCCTGTTTATAAATGAACAATGTTCCAAGACGTTCTCCCGCAATATCGATGGGTACGATGATCGCCTGATAGCCCTGTACTTTTTCCGGCGAAAATCCCAAAGTCTCAAGATTTACATTTTCTTTTGTGGAAAGCACATTCAGCAGGCGCTCATTGAGCATCTCATCAATATGTTCCCCCACAGTCTCCACGATCAGTTCATTGATCGCATCTACATGCACACTTTTGCTGACTCCCAGAATTTTCCCTTTTTTACTGACAACCAGTACATTAGAATTCAGGATTTCTGTAAGGACAGCACAAATATCATTAAATACTACTTTACTTGAATTGTTATTATGCAATAATTTATTTATTTTTCTTGTCTTATCTAATAACTGTACGCTCATCCGCTTCCTCCAGACTCAATTGTATATACAACTCGTTTCTATTCAATAGACATCTTCATGTTATCATACAATTCCCGAATTTTCAATGAAATTGTTGCAATTTCTTCTGTTTTCTTCATAAATCCATTTAATTTTTCTTTAAATTCCGAACATATCCGCACTGCTCATCTGCACAGACCAGTTTATTGCCTTTTTCTACCATATATCCGCCGCATTCCGGGCATTTTTCTTTGGATGGCTTCTGCCATGACATAAACTCGCACTCTGGATTATTTTCACATCCGTAATACTTTCTGCCTTTTTTCGTCTTGCGGATGACCACTTCTTTTCCGCAGATTGGACAAGGAACTCCAATTTTCTCCAGATATGGTTTGGTGTTTCGACAATCCGGGAATCCCGGGCATGCAAGAAATTTTCCATGAGGTCCATATTTGATGACCATATTTCTTCCACACTCTTCGCAGATCACATCCGTCACTTCGTCCTCAATCTTTACACTCTCCAGTTCTTTCTCTGCTGTCTTGACTGCCTCGTCCAGATCTGGATAGAAATTGCTGACAACAACTTTCCACTGTACTTTCCCCTCTTCTACCATATCCAGAAGCCCTTCCATATTCGCTGTGAAGTTGACATCTACGATACTTGGGAAAGACTGCTTCATAATATTGTTTACGACTTCACCGATTTCTGTGATGTACAGGTTCTTGGCTTCTTTTGTAATATAACGTCTTCCCAGGATTGTGGAAATCGTCGGAGCATACGTACTAGGCCGTCCAATTCCCAGTTCTTCCAGTGCTTTTACCAGGGTAGCCTCTGTATAATGTGCCGGCGGCTGTGTAAAATGCTGTTTTGTATCAAACTCTTCTTTTGTCAGTTGGGAATCCATGCTCAGTCCATTGACCAGGACATTGCTTACTTCTTTCTCCTCATCAGCCTCTGTATACACTGTTCGGAATCCTTCAAATGCCACTTTGGAGGTCGCCACTGTAAACCGGTATTCCCCTGCTCCGATCTTCACCGAAGTCGTCTCATATTTGGCCGGCTGCATACGGCTTGCCGCGAACCGCTTCCAGATCAGCTGATACAGCCGGAACTGGTCTCTGGAAAGAGAATCTTTTAACGATGCCGGAGTCATAGAAATATCCGTCGGACGGATGGCTTCATGCGCATCCTGGATCTTCTTTTCTGTTTTCTTGTTCTGTTCGCCGGCTGCTGCATATTCTGCGCCATATGTCTCTGCGATATATGTTCTTGCTGCTGCATCCGCTTCCTCAGAAATTCGAGTGGAATCCGTACGCAGATAGGTAATCACACCGATCGTTCCACTTCCCTTGACATCGATTCCTTCATATAACTGCTGGGCGATCCGCATGGTCTTCTGCGTTCCAAAATTCAGCACTTTGGCTGCCTCCTGCTGCAGGGTACTGGTCGTAAACGGAAGCGGTGCTCTTCGGATGCGTTCTCCTTTTTTGATGTCCTTTACTTCATATGTCGCTGTTTCCAACGCCTGCAAGATCTCATCCAGTTCCTCTTTGGAATGGATGGTCATCTTATGTTTCTCCGTTCCGTAAAACTTGGCTGTCAGCGGCCTTTTTTCCCCTTTGACTTTTAAAATGGCATCCAGACTCCAGTATTCTTCCGGAATGAATGCATTGATTTCTTCCTCCCGGTCCGCAATGATACGAAGCGCCACAGACTGAACTCTTCCGGCACTTAATCCTCGTTTTACCTTTGCCCACAAAAGAGGACTGATCCGGTATCCCACCATTCGGTCCAGAACACGTCTTGCCTGCTGTGCATCTACCAGATCCATATCAATGTCTCTCGGTGCTTTTAAAGAAGCTTTGACCGCATTTTTCGTGATCTCATTGAATGTAATACGACGCATTTTTTTCTCATCCAGTTTCAGCGCCGTTGCCAGATGCCACGAGATTGCCTCTCCCTCCCGGTCAGGGTCGGTTGCCAGATACACTTTGTCTGCTTTTTTGGCCTCTTTTCTTAAATTTGCCAAAATTTCCCCTTTTCCGCGAATGGTAATATATTTCGGCTCAAAGTCATGCTCTACATCTATTCCCAGCTGACTTTTCGGCAGATCTCTGACATGCCCGTTTGATGCCGCTACTGTATAGTTCTTTCCCAGAAATTTTTTGATCGTCTTCACTTTCGCCGGTGACTCCACGATTACCAGATAATGTGCCATTGAAATACTTCCTCCATCCGGCGCATTCTGCGCCTTCATTTCACTTTTATATAATAATTTTTTGAGATTTCTCTGATATATCCCTGTAATTCCAAAGATACTAAAATCCGAAGAACTTCTTCCGGATACAGCTTCGTCTCCTCGATCAGCTGTCCTGCGCTCTTTGGATACAGACCGACACAACTATACACCATATATTCATGACTTTCAAGCACTTTTTTATTTTTGTCTGGTTTTTCCCCTGCTGCCTCATATTCTATCTGCAGTTCTTTTAATAATTCTTCCGGACTCAGTAAAATCCCTGCCCCCTGTGCGATCAGACGATTGCATCCCTGGCTCAGACTGCTGTTGACCGGTCCCGGAAGCGCATACACATCCTTCCCCTGCTCCAATGCCAGATCCGCTGTGATCAAAGAACCGCTGCGCTCCCTTGCCTCCATCACAAGCACCACATCCGACAAGGCGCTGATGATCCGGTTTCGTCTTGGAAAATGCTGCGGAAGCGGAGGAGTACCGGGCAAAAGTTCCGAAAGGATCCCTCCCTCCTGATCCAAAATATCCTGATATAATCCCATATGTTCTCTTGGATAACAGACATCCGCACCACTGCCCAACACTGCAAATGTGTGCCCATTCCCCAGCAGCGCACCTCTCTGTCCAAGTCCGTCCACTCCTCTTGCCAGACCGCTGATAATCTGGACTCCTGCTTCTGCCAGTTTTCTTCCATATTCCAGGGCATATTTTTCCCCATATGGGGTGCAATTGCGCGCCCCCACAATGGCAATACAGCATCCCGTTTCTTTCGGGAGATTCCCCTGATAATACACAGCATACGGCGGATCATAGATTTTCTGCAGACGACTAGGATATCCCCTCTGCCCCCAGAACACTGCCTGGATATTCTGCTCTTTGAACGCATTCAGCTGTTCTTCCAAATCTTGTTGACGCTTTGCCTGCATCACACATTCCATTTCTTTCTCGGTCAAAATCTTTCTTTGTCTTAACGCTGTTTCTTCTATATAATAAATGCTTTCTGCCGAAGAAAATGCTTCTTTTAATCGGATTTTTTTCTGATCTGACACACCTTTGATCCCTGCAAACCAATATTCATATTTCATTGCGCTGCCTCCTATCTTTTCCAGTACTTTTTATCCGGTGTGCGGTATCCGATGGCCTCGCACAAATGAGAAGTCTGGATCATTTCGCTCCCTGCAAGGTCTGCGATCGTTCTTGCCACTTTCAGTACTTTATGATACGTCCTTGCCGTAAACCCAAACCGGACAAATGCCTGCTTCATCATCGCCTCTTCCGCCTCTCCCAACTGGCAGAATTGCTGCAGATCTTTCTGATCCATACGGGCATTCACGGTGTATGCAAAATGTTGATAACGTACCGCCTGAAGTTCCCGGACACGGCATACCCTCTCCCGTATCTTCTCAGAACTTTCTTCCTGACTTGGCATCGTCAATGCCTGATATTCCACTTTCGGCGCTTCTACGCACAGATCGATCCGATCCAGAAAGGGCTGACTGATCCGCCCCAGATAATTTTGGATCTGAGTCGGTGTACAAGTGCATTTCTGCATATCCGGATAACATCCGCAGGGACAGGGATTCATCGCTGCGATCAAAATAAAATCTGCCGGAAACACATAATTTCCATGGGTTCTGGAAATCCGCATCTGGTGATTTTCCAACGGCTGACGCAGCACCTCCAGTACCTGTTTGGAAAACTCGGGAAGTTCATCCAAAAAGAGAACCCCTCCATGTGCCAGAGTGATCTCGCCCGGAGCCGGGATCATACCCCCTCCAGACAAAGCTGCTCTTGTAGCTGTATGATGGACACTGCGAAACGGCCGCCTGTCAACCAACGGTTCCCTGGGATCCAACATTTTTGTAATGCTGTATATTTTTGTGATTTCCATGCTTTCTTCCAAAGTCATGGGCGGGAGGATTCCTGCGATCCGTTCTGCTGCCATGGTCTTTCCGCTTCCCGGAGGTCCGATCAACAGCAGATTGTGTCCGCCTGCTACAGCAATTTCTGCCGCCCGTTTCACTGCTGCCTGTCCCTGCATCTCACAAAAGTCTGCCCTCTTTCCTGTCCCATTTTTCTTTTTCGAATGATGATATCGTTCGATTTGAGGTGCTTCCTGTCCTGACAACACATTTCCAAGCTGTGTCAGACTCTCCACCCCGATCACTTCCATTCCTTCTACCAATGCCCCTTCCGCTGCATTACACTTGGGAACCACGCAGCGTAAAATCCCCGCTTTTTTAGCTTCCATCACGATCGGAAGTACTCCCGGCACTTCCAGGATCTTGCCGTCCAGCCCCAGTTCTCCGACAAATAATGCCTGCTGAAAAGCCGGCAAAATCTGCTGCCCTAAAGAACTCATGATCGCAACGGCAATCGGAAGATCGAACGCAGCTCCCCTCTTCCTGACATTGGCCGGAGATAAATTCACCACGATCCGTTTGGCAGGCATCGAAACCCCACTGTTACGGATTGCTGTTCTCACACGTTCTGCTGCCTCTTTCACCTCGGAAGATAAATATCCAACCATATGAAAAACAGGCAGACCATTGCTGACATCTGCTTCCACATGGATAAACTCTACCCGCAGCCCGACCACTGCTGCCGATAACACGGAACAAAAACTCATATTGTACTCCATTTCCAAAAGTCTGTACCTTCAGTCCACCACCTGACTGCTGTTCTTTTGTTCAAAAATAAATCTTGGATATTCCGGCCGATCCGGCCCTTGAATCTTGATCCAGAGCGATTGCTCTGAGAATGTAGTCTTACTATAGCTCTCTTTGCCGTCTTCTGTCAACTCTTTTTTCCTTCTTTGATTCTCGATTCTCTGCTTTTTCAGATGGAAAAGCACAAATTCCCGGCTGTTTACATACACTGTTATCAAATGTGCTTTGAGGTGCTGTCTTGAAATCATTTCCAAATCCCCTCACTCCTTCCGAAGAAAAAGAATATATCCAAAAATATACCGAGGGTGACCTGCAGGCAAAACACATTCTGATTGAACGGAATCTGCGGCTCGTTGCACATGTGATCAAAAAATATCAATCCGTAGACGAAGATCCGGAAGATCTGATCTCCATCGGCACGATCGGTCTGATCAAAGCCATCGTTACCTTTGATCCCCAAAAAGGCAACCGCCTTGCCGCTTACGCCTCCAAATGCGTAGAAAATGAAATCCTGATGCATTTGCGGATCCGCAAAAAATCTTCCAAAGACATCTCTCTGTATGAACCCATCGGCACTGACCGGGAAGGCAATGAGATCAAACTGTACGACATCATTGAAACAGACGAAGAGGATATCCCCGAACGTGTACATTTAAAAGAAAACATTCATAAACTGTATGAAAAAGTAGAAAACGAGCTCTCCCAAAGGGAAAAACTCGTTTTAAAAATGCGCTATGGACTTTACGGCGGAGAGGAATACACACAGCGGGAAGTCGCCAGACAACTGGGAATCTCCCGCTCTTATGTATCCCGGATTGAAAAAAGCGCGGTAGAAAAACTGCGTTCATTTTTCGCAGAATAATTCACATCCTCCACTGTTTTTTGATGGATTATTCACACAAAGCCTTCGTTTCGTCCGCTTTTTCTGCTCTTCTTAAAATATCATACTGCTGTGCATCCTGACTCAGTGCAACATATAATACCTGTTTGGAGTGAGGAGCGCTCTCCTGCTCCTCGCCGTCTTCATTGAAGATCTTCTCCACCTGTACTTCTACATTCTCTCCGTTTGGCTTCATGATCTCAATAGTCTCTCCGACAGAGAATTTGTTGCGCTGCTCGATCCTGCACAGCCCGTCTTTGACTTCTCCTACAATTCCCAGATACGTATATTCTTTGACATACGTGTTGCTGTCATAAATCTGAGTCGTCTCATCCGGCTTTCCAAAGAAAAATCCGGTCGTAAACTGACGATAGGTACAATTGGAAATCTGCTCCAGATACCACGGCATATTTTTCTTGTACAACTCTGGATCTTTCTGGTAATCATCAATTGCTTTTCTGTAAGTTCTGGCAACTGTAGCTACATAAAGCGCTGTTTTCATACGGCCTTCGATCTTCAGACTGTCGATTCCTGCCTCCAGAAGCTCCGGAATATACTGGATCATACAAAGATCTTTGGAGTTAAAGATATACGTACCTCTTTCATTCTCATAAACGGGCAGATATTCTCCCGGTCTCTTTTCTTCTACCACCGCATATTTCCAGCGGCATGGATGGGTGCATGCGCCTCTGTTGGCATCTCTTCCGGTAAAATAATTGCTCAGCAGGCATCTTCCGGAATAAGAAATGCACATCGCCCCATGTACAAACGTCTCAATCTCCAGATCTTCCGGAATATTCGCACGCAGTTCTTTGATCTCTTCCAGAGATAATTCCCGCGCGGATACAACACGACTTGCTCCCTGTCTGTACCAGAAATTATAAGTTCCGTAATTTGTGTTGTTTGCCTGTGTACTGATATGACGCTCAATCTCCGGGCACACCTCTTTTGCAATCTCAAACACTCCCGGATCCGCAATGATCAGCGCATCCGGCTTGATTTCTCTGAGTTCTTCAAAATACTTGCGCACTCCCGGCAGGTCCTCATTGTGAGCCAGGATATTCGCTGTCACATATACTTTGACATCATGTGCGTGTGCAAATGCAATTCCTTCTTTCATATCTTCCATGGAAAAATTCTTTGCCTTTGCCCGAAGCCCAAACGCTTCCCCGCCGATATAAACCGCATCTGCGCCAAAAATAACAGCGGTCTTTAATACTTCCAGACTGCTCGCCGGAATCAAAAGTTCAGGATGTCTCGCCATCTTATTCTCCTTCCTGTTTCTTCACACTGACCGCCACGCCGTCTCCCAGCGGGAGGATCGATGTGGTCAGCAGTTCCTGATGTTTTAATTCGTACAGATACTCCCGCATTCTGGCATGAATGGTCCGGTTTCTCCGCTCTACCGCAAACCGGGACTCAATGATGTCCCCGTCCTGCAGTACATTATCCGTCACAAGAGTCCCTCCCGGACAAAGCAGCCTGAGCACTTCCGGCAGATACCGGATATACTGCCCTTTTGCAGCATCCATAAAAATAAAGTCAAACTGCCCTTCCAGTGTTTTGAGCACCTCCATGGCGTCTCCTTCGATCAAGGTGATCTGTTCTGCTTTCCCTGCCCGCCTGAAATTCTCCCGGGCAATGGGGATTCTCTTTTCGTAATTTTCAATCGTTGTGATCCTGCACCCTTTTGGTGCCGCTTCACTCATCAATAACGCAGAGAAACCTACTGCGGTCCCTACTTCCAGGATGCACATAGGTTTTTGGATTTTCAGAAGCACTTTCAGGAAGCTCTGCATTTCCTTTCGGATGATCGGCACATAGGTGCTCAGAGCCTCCTGTTCTATGGCTTCCAGTATTTCACTGTTCTCTGTCTCTAACGAATTGATGAATGTCACGATACGTTCATCTACTATCATATCTTACACATCCATTATAATCGGAATGACCATTGGTCTTCTCTTTGTCTTTTTCCAGATAAAATCATTCATCGTGTCACGAATCGTCATCTTGATCTTATTCCAGTCTGCATGTCTTCCGGAGAGACATTTATCCAGGCTGTCTGTGACTACTTTTCTTGCTTCTTCCATCAGACCTTCAGACTCTCTTACATAGACAAATCCACGGGAAACAATATCCGGTCCTGCCAGCAGTCGGTTGCTTCCCTTTTCCAGAGTCAGGACTACGATCAGGATTCCGTCTTCTGCCAGATGCTGTCTGTCACGCAAAACAATATTTCCTACATCTCCAACACCAAGACCATCCACAAGGATGGCTCCTGTATGAACTTTATCTACAACCTTTGCTTCTGTCTCACTGACCTCCATCACATCTCCGCTCTGAATGATAAAGATATTCTCCTTTGGTATGCCAAGAGACTGTGCGATCTCTGCATTTGCTTTTAAATGACGATATTCGCCATGCACCGGAATCGCGTATTTTGGTTTTACCAGAGAGTAGATCAGCTTTAATTCTTCCTGACAGGCATGTCCGGAAACATGTGCATCCTGGAAAATAACATTTGCGCCTTTCGATGAAAGCTCATTGATCACACGGGAGACTGCCTTTTCATTTCCCGGGATCGGATTGGAACTGAAAATGATCGTATCATTTGGCTGGATGGTTACTTTTCGATGCACATCCCCCGCCATTCTGGACAGAGCCGCCATGGATTCTCCCTGGCTTCCTGTTGTGATCAGAACCGTCTTCTCCGGCGGATAATTCTTCAGCTGATCGATCTCGATCAAGGTATTCTCCGGCACATTCAAATATCCAAGTTCGGATGCCGTCGTAATGATATTGACCATACTGCGTCCTTCTACTACGACTTTTCTGCCGTACTTGTACGCAGAGTTGATGATCTGCTGTACACGGTCTACATTGGATGCAAAAGTCGCAATGATGATCCTGGTATTCTGATGTTCTGCAAAAATATGATCAAACGTGATCCCTACCGTACGCTCTGACTGGGTAAAGCCCTTGCGCTCTGCATTGGTACTGTCCGACATCAGCGCCAGTACCCCTTTCTTTCCGATCTCTGCAAACCGCTGCAGATCAATGGCATCTCCAAATACCGGTGTATAATCCACCTTAAAGTCTCCGGTGTGCACCACTGTTCCTGCCGGTGAATAAATCGCCAGTGCAGAAGCATCCTGAATGCTGTGGTTTGTCTTGATAAACTCGATCCGGAACTGTCCCAGATTGATGGACTGTCCGTGACGTACGACTTTCCGTTTTGTCGTACGAAGCAGATTGTGTTCTTTTAATTTGTTCTCGATAATTCCCATTGTCAGTTTTGTTGTATAAATGGGAAGATTGATCTCTTTTAATACATACGGCAGCGCTCCGATATGGTCTTCATGACCATGAGTGATCACAAATCCTTTGACTTTGGATGCGTTGTCCTTCAGATATGTCACATCCGGGATCACCAGATCGATTCCCAGCATATCATCTTCCGGAAATGCAAGTCCGCAGTCTACCACGATAATGCTGTCTTCATACTCGAACGCGGTGATATTCATCCCGATCTGTTCCAGTCCGCCCAGCGGAATAATTTTTAATTTTCCACGATTCTCTTTCTTCAAAAAATATACACCTCCATGTGTTTTTATGTATTCTCTTTCCGCATGGAAGTCTCTGCACATTCCCGACACCGTCCATAAACCTTTAACTCATGGTCCAGTACCTGAAATCCGGTTTCTGCCTCAATGTGAGCCTCCAGCTCCTCCAGCAGATCATCCGTAAATGGGATCACACGTCCACACGCCTGACAGATCAGGTGGTGATGACTGTGTCTGGAATCTTCTTCAAACACATGTCCCATCTCATATCTGACACACCCGTCATTGAGATGGATGCTGTCGATCAGCTGCATCTCATGCAAAAGCTGCAGTGTGCGGTATATCGTCGCAAGTCCGATCTCCGGATACTCCTTGTGCATCAGCTCAAAAAGTTCTTCTGCCGCCAGATGGGATCCGGGATACTTTGCCAGGGTCTGTAAAACAGCCAGTCTTTGTTTTGTCACTTTGAGACCTTTTTCTTTTAATTTCTGCTTCAGCATTCCCTGCACTTTTTCCTGTTCCATTGTCATACTCACTTCCCCTGCGGTAAAGTAATCTTCTTAGTTACATTTCAATCTCTACATCATCCAGCAATTCCTCAAACACTTTGGAAACCGCTGTCAGTTCTACGTCGTCCTCTACAATCTCATAAACACTCTCTTTTGCGTCCTGAGATGTTTCTTTTAAGATCAGACATTCTGCATCATCTTCTTTGGAATCTGTCACAAGAAGATAAGATGCCCCATTGATCTTTGTCTGCTCCAGTACAAAAAATTCTACACTATCTTCTGATTCACCGAAACAAAATTTTATTTTTTCCATGCGTGTTCCTCCTGTAGGCAGCCGCCTGTCTCTAGTTCTCCTCTTTTGCCTTCTGCTGCAGGTACAGGGAATCCAGATATCCCTGCAGGATAAAAACTGCCGCGATCTTATCAATATACTGTTTCCTGTTTTCTCTTCGCACCTGACTCTCGATCAGTGTACGCTCTGCTTCTACTGTGGTCAGACGTTCATCCCACATCACGACAGGAAGTCCTATCCTGCGTATCAGCATCTCCCGAAACTCCAGAGATCTTTCTGCACGTTCTCCTACATCATTGTTCATATGTTTTGGAAATCCAAGTACGATCGTGTCCACTTCATACTCCTTTACCAGCTCCTCTATCCGGGCAAGTGTACGGCGCAGCTTGTTTTCCTCTTTTCTTTGAATGGTCTCTATTCCCTGTGCAGTCAGACGAAGGGCATCGCTGATCGCTACCCCTACTGTCTTCGTGCCATAATCCAGTCCCATGATCCGCATGCTCTGATTATGCCCATGAATTATGCTCGATATACGCTTTTAACAGTTCCTCGACCAATTCATCCCTTTCTACTTTCATGATCAGGCTTCTTGCCCCATTATAGCTGGTAATATAAGTAGGATCACCTGACATAATGTACCCGACAATCTGATTGACCGGATTATATCCTTTTTCTTTCAATGCCTTGAACACAATTTCCAGAATATCTCTTGCGGAAATCTGTGGTCCCGGCTCTACCTGAAAGAACTGTGTATTACTCAAATCGCTCATCGTATCTCCTCCGTTTTTTCTTTTATTTACGCGCATCCATCATCATGGAAAAGCATGATAATCGCGCCAGTATCCTACTTATCATTCTAATATAATCTATTTTAAAATTCAATGAATAATTTCCCGGCCGTCCTTAATTTGCACGTTTAGAATACAATTCTGAAGATTTTCCCCGGACTCTAGTGCAATTTTCATATACTCTTTGGTATGTCCTACCCACATTTCTTTTCCATCGATCACGGCTTGTTCTTCCACCAGCACCTCGACGGTTTTTCCGGCAAATGCCGCTTCGTATTTTTTTTGATTTTCCTCTCCCAGTTGGATCAGCACGGCGCTTCTGTCTGCCTTTACCTGCTCCGGGATCTGCCCTTCCATCACAGCAGCCTTTGTGCCTTCCCGTTTCGAGTATTTGAAAATATGAGTTTCATAAAACCGGATCTTTTTCAAAAATTCCAGTGTCTTTTGAAACTCTTCTTCTGTCTCCTGCGGAAAGCCCACGATCACATCCGTAGTCAGCGCCGGATTCTCAAAATGCGTTCTTAAGATTTCACATTTTTCATAAAATTCCTGACTGGTATATCTGCGGTTCATCCGCTTCAAGGTCTCATCACATCCACTCTGAAGGGAAAGATGGAAGTGCGGACACATTTTCGGCAATGCGGCGATTGCCTGTGCAAACTCTTCTGTGATGATCCGTGGTTCCAAAGAACCCAGCCGGATCCTCTCGATTCCCTCGATCTCATGAACGGCACGGATCAGACTGAGCAAATTGTCCTCCTGTTCAAAATCAATGCCATAAGAACTCAGATGGATTCCCGTCAGCACCACTTCCTTATATCCATTTTTGGCAAGCTCTGTAATTTCTTCCACAACATCTTCTTTGGCACGGCTTCGCACTCTTCCTCTGGCATACGGGATGATACAGTAAGAGCAGAACTGATTGCAGCCGTCCTGTACTTTAATATAGGCTCTGGTGTGCTCTCCCTGCTTTGTCAGATGAAGATTTTCATACTCTTTGGTATGATTGATATCGATTACTTCCCGCAGTCCTTCGTGTTCTGCTTCGTATGCCTGCAGCGCAGTCAGAAGATCCTGCTTTTTATTATTGCCAAGTACAATATCGATACATGGATCGATCACCTGTTTTTCCGCCTGTGCCTGTACATAACAGCCTGCTGCGACCACAATGGCATCAGGATTCATCTTTCTTGCGCGATGGAGCATCTGTCTGGATTTGCGGTCTGCAATATTGGTCACGGTACATGTATTGATGACATAAATATCCGCTCCTTCCCGGAACGGAACAATCTCATATCCGGCATGTTCCAGCATTTCCTGCATGGCTTCTGTCTCGTATGCATTTACCTTACATCCCAGATTGTGTAATGCTACTTTTTTCATAAAAATAATTCTCCTGGTTTTCCTTGTTTTTCCTGTTTGTTCCTTGACTTTTATCACGTCTTCTCGTAGAATATACCTAGAGTATAAATACTCGCAAGCATTGTATATCAAGGAGGGACTTTTATAATGAAAACAGTACAGATTTCTTTAAACTCAATCGACAAAGTAAAATCTTTTGTGAATGAGATCACAAAATATGATAATGACTTTGATTTAGTGTCCGGAAGATATGTAATAGATGCCAAATCAATTATGGGAATTTTCAGTTTGGATCTTTCAAAACCGATTGATCTGAACATCCACGCTGATTCTAATCTGGATGACATCTTAGCTGCACTGGATTCCTACATTATCAAATAATTCAGGTATTTATTTTTTCAGGCTGTCTCAACAGAGACAGCCTTTTTTCTATTTCCTATTTCACCATGATCGTCTCTACGGTATCGATGGCAGTCTGCATCAGTTCTTCGATCTTCTCGTCCAGATTTTTCTCAGACTTCTCGATCCGCTCCAGATTTGGTTTTGTCACCGGATGTTTTGCCACGAAAATCGTACAGCAGTCTTCATACGGCTGAATGGAAGTCTCATACGTATCGATTTTTTCAGAAATATCAACAATCTCTTTTTTATCGAATCCAATCAGCGGACGATATACCGGAAGGGTACATACAGCATTGGTTGCCATCAGGCTGTGCATGGTCTGGCTTGCAACCTGTCCAATACTCTCTCCTGTGATGAGTCCCAGACATCCATCCTGTTTTGCAAAATGCTCAGCGATCTTCATCATGTATCGGCGCATGATAATGGTCAGCTCTTCATGCGGACATTTTTCATAAATATACAGCTGGATATCTGTAAAATTCACCACATTCAACTTGATCGGCCCCGAATATCTGGAGACCAGTCTTGCCAGATCTACGACTTTTTCTTTGGCACGTTCACTGGTGTACGGAGGCGCATGGAAATAAGTGGCTTCCAGGGCAACACCACGTTTTGCAACCATATACCCGGCAACCGGACTGTCAATCCCGCCGGATAAGAGCAGCATTGCACTTCCATTGGTTCCCACCGGCATTCCGCCCGGTCCCGGAATGATCTCAGAATACAGATAAATCTCTTCCCTCACTTCCACATTCAGACGGATCTGCGGATTGTGTACATCTACCTTCATATCTGGATATGCATCCAGTATCACGCCGCCCAGCTCGCAGTTGAGCTCCATAGAATTCATCGGATAAGATTTTCTGCTTCTTCTTGCCTCGATCTTAAATGTCTGATTTTTCTGCGGGTACACTTCTCCGATATATGTTACCACATCTTTTTTCAGCTGTTCAAATCCCGTATCCTGCAGACGCACGACCGGGCAGATCCCAACGATTCCAAATACTCTCTGAAGACTTTCTACGGTCTCTTCATAATCATATTCGCCTTCACAGTCTACATAGACTCTTCCCTGTGCTTTGTGTACATCAAACTCTCCGTCCACATCTTTTAACGCAAACCGGATCTGGCGCACCAGCGCATCTTCAAACAAATATCGGTTTTTCCCTTTGATCCCGATTTCTCCGTATTTAATCAAAAATGAATGAAATCTCATGCTATTCTCCTTTATTTTTGGTTTTCTTTTGAACTTTCTCTCTTTACTGATAAGGATCAATGTCTTGTATATTTTCTCAGCATCGGTACACACTGATACAACGTATCCAGTGTATAGTCTATCTCTTCTTTGGTCGTAAATTCTGACATACTGAACCGGATCGTGGCATCCAGATATTCTTTTCCTGCGCCGATTCCTTTCAGTACCCCGCTGATCGCCGGATGATTGGAAGCGCATGCCGAACCGGACGATACATAAATCCCCTTATCCTCCAGAGTATGCAAAAGCACTTCACTGCGGATGCCGGCAAATCCAACACTGATAATGTGCGGCGCACTTTGTTCATCCGTCAGGCCATGCACAGTTGTATTTTCAATCTTGGAAATTCCTTCGATAAAGTAGGATTTCAATTCCCGCATCAGGGCTGTCTTCATTTCCAGATCCTGATAGATCATTTTAGCTGCCAGTCCAAGCCCTGCAATCCCCGGAACATTTTCCGTACCGGAGCGAACATTTTTCTGCTGCTCTCCGCCAAACACGATGGGTTTAATCTTTACCTTCTCACTGATATACAAAAATCCCGTGCCTTTGGGACCGTGGATCTTATGTCCGCTTCCTGTCAGCAAATCGATCTTCTGACGCTTCGGGTAAATCTTATATTTTCCAAATCCCTGCACTGCATCTGAGTGAAATAAAATGTCAGGATGATAGGTCTTGACGATATTCACCGCTTCCTCGATGGGCTGAACAGATCCCACCTCGTTATTCACATACATCACAGAAACCAGGATCGTCTCCTCGCACAACGCCTCTTTTAAGGCCTCCAGTTTGATCTTTCCCTGACTGTCCACCGGCAGATAGGTGACGCGGAAGCCTTCTTCCTCTTCCAGATAGCGCATCGTATTTAAAATTGCCGGATGTTCGATGGAGGAAGTGATCAGATGATTTCCTCTTCTTTTGTTGGCTCTCGCTGTCCCGATCAGTGCCAGATTGTCACTTTCTGTTCCTCCGGATGTAAAATAAATCTCTTTTGCCTGTACTTTTAAAATCTTTGCCAGTGTCTCTTTTGCATCTTTGATATAGTGCTCTGCATCGACTCCTTTTCGGTGCATCGAAGAAGGATTCCCATAATCCTGACACATCACTTTATATACCAGTTCCCCCACTTCTTTGTAGCATCTGGTGGTTGCTGAGTTATCTAAATATACTTCCATGATACCTTCCCTTTTACTTCTTCTCATTATTACATTATGTTATTCGCTTTCCAGATGATACATCAGAATTGACAGCATTGTCATTCCCGCTGTCTCTGTACGCAGGATCCTTCTTCCCAATGTCACAGGAATTGCCCGCTTCTCTTTTGCCATCTCGACTTCTGCTTCTTCAAACCCGCCTTCCGGTCCGATAAAAATCCCGATGGACTGTCCCGGTCTGATCTCTGCGATCCGCTGTTTCGTATCCGCGATCCCTTCTGCCTTCTCATAAGGAATCAGATTCAGATCCAGATCTTTCGCAAACTCCAGAGCCTCTGCAAACTTCATCACCGGAAGCACCTCCGGGATCATCCCCCGTCCGGACTGCTTGGCTGCGCTCTCCGCGATGGAATTCCATCTGGCCACTTTCTTCTGCGCTTTCTTTTCATCCAGTTTTACCACTGCCCTCTTTGTAGCTACAGGTACGATCGCATAGGCGCCAAGCTCCACTCCTTTTTGAATGATCCATTCCATCTTATCACCTTTGGGCAGTCCCTGAAACAAATAGATTCGGCATGGAAGCTCTGTATCGGATGTCTGCTGCTCCAGAATGGACAAACGCACCTTATCTTCCTGCAGTTCTACAATCCGGCACAGATATTTCCGGTTCACATCATCATGGACACTGACCTCTTCTCCCACTTTCATCCTGAGGACATTCACGATATGGTTGACATCTGTCCCTTCGACCGTTACCATATCCCCCTGTACCTGCCAGTCATATACAAAAAAATTCTGCATGGATCCTGATCCTTCCTATCCGTTCTTTCTTGCAGTCACAGAAACCCATTCTCCCTGATACGTCACATCCAGAACTTCCAGACCTGCTGCTTTGACTGCTTCTACTACTGTCTCTTCTTTGTCATCGATGATCCCGCTGGTGATATAGATTCCGCCATCTTTGAGCTGATCTACGATCACCGGTGTCAGAGCCACCAGCACATCTGCCAGAATGTTGGCAACCACAATGTCGTATTTTCCATATCCGACTTTATCCTGCACTTCTTTGTCATCAATGATGTTTCCGATCATCACCTCATATTTATCTCTGGTAATCCCATTGACTTCCATGTTCTCATACGTTGCATCAATGGCACATGGATCCAGATCCGTTCCCACGGAATATTTTGCTCCGAATTTCAAAGCCAGCATTCCAAGAATCCCGCTTCCGCATCCAACATCCAGAATCGTCGTCTGTGGTGTCGTATATTTTCGGATCTGCCGGATGCAAAGCTGTGTCGTCTCATGCATCCCGGTTCCAAAGGCTGTTCCCGGATCAATATGGATCACCATCTTATCGTTATCTTCCGGCTTCACCTCTTCCCAGGATGGAATGATCAAAATGTCATCCACATAAAACTGATGGAAATACTGCTTCCAGTTATTCACCCAGTCCACATCCTCTGTCTGGGATTCTTCGATCGTACATGCTCCTACATTTAAGTAAGATTCCATTTCTTTTAACTCTGCACGCACCTTGGACAGAACGCTTTCTTTGTCATCCTCTTCTTCCAGATAAAAATTCAGATACGCCACACCGTCATCTGCTTCCGTCTCTGGCAGGATATCCACAAACATCTGCTCTTTGTCCGACTGCGTCAGAGGTACTTTGTCTTCGATCTCTACGCCCTGGATTCCGAGATCCATCAGCATACTGCTGACAATATCCTCCGCTTCTGTGGTTGTTGTCAGACGAAATTTATTCCACTTCATGATTGATTCCTCCGTTCTTTTTATGCTTTTACACTATATTACGTTTCAACGGTTTCTGCAAGAAAATCTTCCGTGATTTTTACTCCAAAATATACAGTTCATCTCCGCAGGAAATAGTTCCGCCATGCAGTACCCTTGCAAAAACGCCTTCTCTTGGCATGATGCAGTCTCCCATTTTCTGAAAGATCTCGCATCCGTGATGACACTCTTTTCCGATCTGTGTCATTTCCAGGATCACATCGTTGCACTGAAATCTGGTTCCCACAGGAAGATTTTTAAAATCAAATCCTTCCACTACCAGATTTTCCCCAAATGCTCCGTCCTTGACTTCTGCCCCGCGAGCCCGAAATGCTTCAATCTTCTCATTGGAAAGCAGGCTGACCTGGCGATGCCATTTTCCGGCATGTGCATCTCCTTTGATCCCAAACTCCTCAATAAATTCTGCACTTCCTACATTTGTCTTCTGCGTCCCTTTTGCAGGACTTATACATACTGCTCTTACAATCCCCATTGTGATCATCCTCCAATCCTTGACATTTCCCGTTGTTCCAGCCCGCTGGAATTTTCTTCTTTTTCAAATTGATGACAGCGCGGCTTCTCATAGATGATCCTCTCTATGACTCTCTGAATTTCTTCATCATCGGCTCCCGTTCGTAACAGTTCCCGCAGATCTGCCCCTGTAGAAAACTGCAGGCATGGTTTCAAAAACCCTTCTGCTGTCATCCGAATCCGATTGCAGTCTCCGCAAAACTTATGGGAAATCGCGCTGATAAATCCAATTTTCCCCTGAAATCCAGGAAACTCCCAGTACACTGCCGGCCCATTTCCTCTTGGCGCCTCCTCTGCTGAAAGTAAAACAGCCGTTCCATAAGCCTCTTCTAACAAATTTTGGATTTCTTGCTGAAGACTTCCCGGATATGTTCTGCCAAGACCGATGGGCATCATCTCAATAAAACGCACATCCACCGGATATTGCTTTGCCAGAGCAGCTACTTCTTTCCACTGCGAAGCATTGACTTCCTGCAGCGCCACACAGTTGATCTTTACCTTCATCCCCTGTCTGACCGCCGCTTTCATACCTTCCATCACCTGTGCAAAACGATCTCTTCTGGTAAGTTTTGCGTATTGCTCTGCATCCATCGTATCCAGGCTGATATTCACAGATCGGATTCCTGCTGCTTTTAAGGCTGAAAGCTTCTCTGCAAGCAGCACCCCATTGGTCGTCAGCGTTACTTCTTTGATGCCGGGTATTTGGCTGATCATCCCGGCCAACTGCTCGATCCCCGGTCTGACCAACGGCTCTCCTCCGGTCAGTTTAATTTTGGAAATTCCTAATTTTGTACCGATCCTGCAAACTCTGGCGATCTCATCAAAACTTAAAATCTGATCATGTGTGATCTGTGTCACGCCTTCGTCCGGCATACAATACACACACCGAAGATTGCACAGATCCGTGACCGATACCCGCATATATTCTATGTTTCGTCCAAACTGGTCGCGCATTCCCCTGTTACTCCTTTTAATATTTCCAGTCCATGTGCCAGTGTGGGAAGAATATATTCCAGATTTTCTTTCACTGCTTTAGGACTTCCCGGCAAATTGATGATCAGCGTCTGGTTGCGGATCACGGATACTCCGCGGCTTAACATAGCCCGCGGTGTAATAGATAAGGAAGCATATCGCATCGCTTCTGCGATCCCCGGCGCATTTCTGGTCGCAACACGCAGCGTAGCCTCAGGGGTACAGTCTCTTGGTGAAAATCCAGTCCCACCTGTCGTCAGGATCAGATCCATCCCTTTTTCGTCACTTAACTGTTTCAGCGCCGCTTCGATCTGTTCCTGCTCATCCGGAAGCAGCACATATTCCGCCACTTCATATCCCGCTTCCTGCAGCATTTTCTGCACCAGTTCTCCACTTTTATCTTCCCGTTCTTTTCGAAATCCCTTGTCACTCAATGTAACGACTGCTGCTTTCATCCTTCTTGCTCCTCCTTTTGTGACACTCTTGGATGAATGATCTCACCGCTTTTTCCTCCGGTCTTTTTACACAGGTAAATCTCTCCGATCTCCATAAACTTGTCCAGAGCTTTACACATATCATAAATTGTCAGAAGCGCCACGCTGACTCCCGTCAAAGCTTCCATTTCCACTCCGGTCTTTCCTGTCACCTTCACCGTACAAAAACAGGTGATCTCCTGTTTTTGAGGGTTCTTTTCAAACCGGATCTTACAGTTGGTAATCGGCAGAATATGACACATCGGGATCAGATCTGCTGTCCGCTTCACTCCCATGATCCCCGCAGTTGTGGCTACAGAAAGAACGTCTCCCTTTCCCACGCTGCCCGCTTCGATGGCATCATAGACGTCCCGGCTGACCCGGATTGTCCCGGTCGCTGTTGCTTCCCGCATTGTCTCCTTCTTCTCTGTCACATCCACCATCCGTGCTTTTCCTTCCCCATCAAAATGCGTCAATGGCATACTCGTTCCCCCTTTTTCTGTCATGTCTTTTAGTATAACATATTTCTGTCGGAAACACAAAACCGGCAGGACATCCCCACCGGTTTTCTTTCTTATTTTTAAGCTGCTTCTGTGGTTTTTTCAAATTGTGAATTATACAGATCTGCGTAAAATCCACCTTTTTTCAGAAGTTCTTCATGATTTCCCTGTTCCACGATATCTCCGTCCTTCATCACAAGGATCAGATCCGCGTCACGGATAGTTGACAGACGATGGGCGATCACAAAGCTGGTCCGTCCTTTCATCAGATTATCCATAGCTTTCTGGATCAGCACTTCCGTTCTGGTATCTACCGAACTGGTCGCCTCATCCAGGATCAGGATCTTCGGATCTGCCAGAATCGCTCTTGCGATCGTCAGAAGCTGCTTCTGTCCCTGGGAAACATTGTTGGCTTCTTCATTCAGTTCCATATCATATCCTCCCGGAAGAGTCTTCACAAACTGATGAACATGGGCTGCCTTTGCTGCCTGGATCACTTCTTCATCCGTTGCATCCAGCTTTCCGTATTTGATGTTGTCCCGAATGCTTCCATTGAATAGCCAGGTATCCTGCAGTACCATACCAAACATCTGACGTAATTCGCTCCTGTTGAAATCTCTGACATCATGTCCGTCAATCTTGATCGAGCCGCCGTTTACATCATAAAAACGCATCAACAATTTGATCATGGTCGTCTTTCCGGCTCCTGTCGGTCCTACAATGGCAATCTTCTGTCCTTCTTTGACATCTGCGGAAAAATCATTGATGATGATCTTATCTGTATTGTAACCAAAATGAACGTGTTCAAAGCTGACATTTCCCTCCAGGTTTTCAACGGACACCGGATGCTCTGCCACCTGATCTTCCTCTTCTTCCTCCAGAAATTCAAAGACTCTCTCGGAAGCTGCCGCTGTCATCTGAAGCATGTTGGCAACCTGTGCGATCTGCTGAATCGGCTGAGTAAAAGTTCTCACATATTGAATAAAAGATTGAATATCACCTACTTCGATGGTCTTTTTGATGGTCAGAAATCCTCCCATAATGGCAACCACCACATAGCCAAGATTTCCGATAAACTGCATGATCGGCATCATCATTCCAGAAAAGAACTGAGACTTCCATGCAGAATCATACAATTTGTCATTGGTCTCATCAAAAGATCCGATCACGCTTTCTTCTTTATTAAAGGCCTTGATGATCCCGTGACCGCTATATACTTCTTCCACCTGTCCGTTTACATTTCCAAGGTACTCCTGCTGTCCGCGAAAATATTTCTGAGAATGCTTCATCACAAATCCAATCAACAGCATAGAAATCGGCAGGATCACCAACGTCACCAGTGTCATCAGCGGACTGATCGTCAGCATCATGATCAGCACTCCGATCAGAGTCGTTACTGACTGGATCATCTGTGTGGCGCTCTGGTTCAGACTCTGTCCCAGAGTATCCACATCATTGGTCACCCGGGATAATACTTCTCCCACTGGTTTCGTATCAAAATAATTCATTGGCATCCGATTGATCTTTTCCGAGATTTCCTGACGCAGACGATACGTGGTCTTCTGAGAAACTCCGGTCATCAAAAATCCCTGAATAAAAGAGCACAGGGTACTGATCAGATACAGACCCAGTGTGATCAGCAGGATCTGGGCGATCTTACCAAAATCCATCCCGCTTCCGCCGGACACTTTGCTCATCAGGCCATTTGCAATCTCTGTTGTCGCTTTTCCGAGAATCTTCGGTCCGATGATCGTAAACGTGGTTCCACAGACTGCAAAAATCACGATCAGAATCATCTGCACTTTAAATGCATTCATATAATGAAGCAATTTTTTCAGTGTTCCCTTAAAATCTTTGGCTTTTTCATTTCCTCCATGAGGTCCCATATGTCCATGTCTAGGCATTTGCTCCTGCCTCCTTTCCACTCAGATTTAATTCCGATTCTGAAAGCTGGGAAGCGGCGATCTGACGATACACCTCACAGGATTCCAGAAGTTCTCTGTGTGTTCCGATTCCGGCAATCTTTCCTTCATCCAGTACAATGATCTGATCTGCATGCAGAATCGTGCTGATCCGCTGCGCCACGATCAAAACAGTACTGTCTTTTGTCTTCTCTTTCAGAGCTCTTCGCAGAGTCACATCAGTCTTATAGTCCAATGCCGAAAAACTGTCGTCAAAAATAAACAGCTCCGGATGCTTTGCAATGGCTCTCGCAATGGACAGACGCTGTTTCTGTCCTCCGGATACATTGGATCCTCCCTGAGCAATGTGACTGTGATATTTTTCCGGTTTTGCTTCAATAAACTCTTCTGCCTGTGCGATCTGCGCCGCTTCTCTCATCACAGCCTCACCGCCCTCCGGATTACCAAATAAAATATTCGATGCAATATCCCCTGAGAACAGAACTCCCTTTTGCGGCACATATCCGATCTTATCCCGCAGCGTATGCTGGGAAACCTCCCGGACATCTACACCATCCAGCGTGATCCTTCCCTCCGATACATCGTAAAATCTTGGGATCAAATTGACCAGAGTAGACTTTCCGCTTCCGGTACTTCCGATGATCGCCGTAGTCTCTCCCGGCCTTGCCGTAAAATGAATATCGTGCAGCACATCTTCGTCTGCTCCCTGATACCGGAATGATACATGTTCGAACTTCAGAACACCTTTTTCCTCTTTTTGGAATGCTTTCGTTTCTTTCGGATCTTCGATCACGGACTGGCTGGTAAGGATTTCTTCCACACGGTCTGCAGATACGGCTGCCCTTGGGAGCATAATCGAGATCATACAGATCATCAGAAATCCCATAATAATCTGCATGGTATACTGAATAAATGCCATCATATCTCCGACCTGCATCTGCCCGTCATTGATACCATTTGCTCCATTCCATACAATCAATACTGAGATTCCATTCATGATAAACATCATGGTCGGCATCATAAATGTCATGGCACGGTTGACAAACAAACTGGTCTTTGTCAGATCCACATTTGCTGCATCAAATCTCTGTTCCTCATATTTTTCCGTACTGAATGCCCGAATCACCGGAAGTCCTGTCAGAATCTCTCTTGTGACCAGATTCAGCCTGTCTACCAGTTTCTGCAAGATCTTGAATTTCGGCATAGCCACCACAAACAAGACCAGTACGACACAGGCGATCAGGCCGACTGCAAACGCAATGATCCAGGACATGGAAACATTTGTCTGGAACACCTGATACACTCCTCCGATCGCCAGGATCGGCGCATACAGTACCATCCTTAAGATCATCACCGCAAGTACCTGAACCTGCTGGATATCATTTGTACTTCGTGTGATCAGAGATGCTGTAGAAAAATGATCGAATTCATTATTAGAGAATCCAACGACTTTCCGGAATACTTTTCCTCTGATATCGCGTCCTACTCTGGCTCCCACCCGGGCCGCCAGATAACATACCAGAATACTTGCCGTCATTCCAAGAAGTGCCAGCGCGATCATCTTCCCTCCAGTGACAAATAAATACCGATACTGGATTTCTTCTACATCCATACCGAGATCCTGATATGCAGTCTTCGCATAGCTCATCGCTGCCTGCTCCAGGATCATGTCAGGCATCTCTTTCATTTCCTTTTGGATATCCTGAAGCAGCTCTTCTCTGGCTTCCTGCGGCATCATCTGTAATAGATCAAATACTGTCGTATCTTCTGTCAGCATCTGCGGCGGAATCTGCTCCCTTAATGCCGCTTCTGCTTCTTTCGTCTGATCACTTCCAGACTCAAATCCTGATGTCATCATCATCGGAAGTGCCAGGATTTCTTCCACCTCTGCCAGCTTTGTCTCCTGCGTTTTCACAGAATCTTTCAGCACAAATGCCGGTTTCTCATAAGCATCCGTGTCCTTCTGATATGCATCCTCCACTGTCTGTAGTTCTTGCTCCGGTACAAACAGGAGCATTTTATTCCACTCTTCTTCGGAAATTGCCACCGGCACTTTGTCTTCAATTCCGCCCTGCAAAATCCCCACATTGACAATATCCGATGTGTATGCCGGAAGTGACAGATCACAGTATGCCTGTGCAATCAGGATTACAATGATCGCGACCACTGCCTGCCAGTAATGCAGGATATACTTGAATAAATTTTTCATACCTTCTCCTTTCCAGTCTTCTCATTCTACTCTTTTTTTCTGCCTGTATGAAATTCAGATTCTTCCTCTTTTTCCAGATTTTCAAAAATCTGTATCAAAATCCGGCGCAAAAGCAGCTTTTCTTCTGCGCTGATCCCCCGAAACATGATCTCATCCATCTGCATCGCAACGTCCTTCACATTCTGAATGCAGGCTTCTCCTTTTTCATCCAGATACAGACGCATGATCCTCTGATCCTTTTCATCCGGACACCTTTTGATAAATCCGGCTTTTTCCATCTTCTGGATTGCTGAAGTGATGGAAGGCGCTGTCACATTCAACTGTCTGGCCAGTTCTTTTTGGGAAAGTGCCTGCCCATGATGCAGCATAAACAAAATGCTCGCCTGACTTTTATTCAGATCATATTTTTCAAACAGCTTCCTCGCTCTTTGTCCACTTAGATGAACCAGCATACCAAATAATCCCACACTTGGAATCTTTTCCAGATTACAATGCATATCTGCCCCTCCTTTCATTAGTTAGAAAGCTAACTAATATATTAGTATTATATTCCAAATAAATCAAGTTCTATTTTTATATTTCACATTTTTTTAATACTTTTGACGATAAATTAGTTAGTCATCTAATTATATACAAATTTCTCTTTACAGAAAAACAGCCCTGGATGAAAGTCCAGGACTGCAGTCTCATACTTCATATACTATATGCTCTTATTCATTTCCTCTTCCATATGCTGGATCTGCTTCAAGGTTCTTACATTCACCCCATTCACCTCAATGTGGTCGTCTACTGCGATCACCAGACACTGCCGCCCGTCGATCATTCTTGTCTCGATCAGATCTGACCGCTCCGGATTCACCTTGATCACAACATCAGGAGTCTCAATCTGAAACTTTTTCGTTTCTGCAATATTGGCTGCCAAAAGTGATGTCTTCTCCCCTGCTGTCTCCTCATAATTTCGGTCAAACTGCTCCATCCGCTCTGCAGAAACTCCGCTCTGCTCAAAGACCTTTCTGACATCTGTCTTATCAAGCTGCAGCGGTTCTGGTTCCTCTTTGTGTTTCTCGATCAGCTCATTGAGTGTCTCATGGATATTGCGGATGGTATCATAATCGCCCTCTTCTCCAAGCGTATCCTCAATCAATATCTGAAACGTCTCCTTCTGCGTGTTCGCAGACATCGGCATCCTTGCTCCCAGCAGCTGTTCGATCAATTCCGGCTGCAGATCCTCTGATTTCTTTGTATAATAAAGAACGCCGTGAATATCCGTACTTCTGTCATTAAATGCCGGAAATAAAAAACCTTTGTCCGGCATATCCACCACCCAGTCCCGTATCCGATCCTGGATACAATTTGCCTCTGCATTGTAACTAAGTCCTGCCTTGGATAATGAAACCGGACAGATACTGCATACCAGATATTCGTACACCTCATCAGAAGCATCAAACATCTCCATATTATCCGAAGATTTTCCCGGAACATCATACATTGCATGGATCAAAATAATATAATAATTCTCTGCATACTCATATGTAGCAATGACCTTATCATAGAACTCTTCCAGAAGCATATCATCTTCCAACTTACTTGCTTTTAATTTCATCAGAAATTCCTGCGTTCCCCCGGGCATCTCCTGATCGATGGGAAATTCCATGTTCAGCATATTTTTTCCCATCGTTCCGGAAAGCGTCTTTTTAAAAATGTCAAAATACTTAAACGCCTCTTCCTCCGGAAGTGATAAAAACGCGGATTTTGATTCCATTCTTTTATTCTTTTCATGATCTACATAGCAGCCTGCAATTCTCGTGATCGCACAATTCGCCGGTGTAAACTGCTTGCGGATTTCTAATACTTCTTTTTTATTCATTGTAGCTCTCTCCTGTTTGCTTTTACATTCTAACTGTCATTTTAACTTTTTTCCTTCCATAACTCAAGTGATATATTTTCTTTGTTTTATTACCCTTTCTTATTTTAATAAAAGTTACTATTATTAAAAATAATTATTAAATCATACAGTTTTAGTAGACTTTTCCGTAAATTTTGGTTATAATACATTTGTCAAAAAAATTTCGTTAAATTTTAAAGGAGGATTCATCTTATGAAAAAATATTTATGTGAAGCATGCGGATACATTTATGATCCAGAAGTAGGCGATCCAGATAACGGAGTAGAGCCAGGAACAGCTTTTGAGGATATCCCGGAAGACTGGTTATGTCCACTTTGCGGACTTGGAAAAGACGCATTTGTTGAAACAGAATAATTGAAAAGTATTAGGGCTGTCTTATGACAGCCCTATATTTTTCTGCAGTTAAATTATTTCCATCTCTTGAAGCAATTTCAAAATAAATGCTTCCTCTTCTTCCAGCTCCTCTGCAATCTCAGAAACAGATTTTCCTTTTGTGAGCTTCTTTTGAATCTGCTCCTTTAGATGCTCCACTCTTCCCTTTTCCATTCCCTTTTCCATTCCCTCTTCCCAAGAGGCTTCCCGTTCCTGTCTCATATGCTTCTCCTGGTCATACTCATAGATACTCACTAATTTCGCCTCCGCTCTGTTTTTTCTTAAAAACTCTGACAGAATCCCTTCCTCAATACACTCCATAATTGCCTGTTCCACTGCCACTTCCAGTGGCCGAACCTCCGCATACTCACGCACTCTCCTGGTGTATTCGGAATAATCCTTCAGAGATTTACACGTATTTTTCAATACTTCATTATGTCCACTATTGATGTTCAACATGATGGCAATCAACTCCAATGCCGGGGAATCCTCCTTCACACTGTATGCATCCGATAACTTCAGCACCGTTCGATCGGGCAATTTTTCACTCCCATTGTAGAAAATGACAAACTGTGGAGCCGGAATCTGGACGCATCTTGTACCATACAGATTTTCATCCTTTGTGATCCCGGAGTACAGATCTGCAATATAGAACAAATACCGCAGAGGCAGATTCGGACTGTATGTAGACTGGTGCTCATAAAGCGACAAACGGAAATCAATGAGAAACGACACATCATTATGCATGGACATATAGATTGCATTTTCCAATGTATTGATCTCCAGCAACTCTGGATCTTCGTAGTGCTTTCCACTGATTGCATTGTACAAGTCAAGAAGCTCTTTCTTATCGCTGTAAAGCATGGCAAAAATCCTTGATTTGTACAATCTGTTTACTGGATGTGTCTGTGTAATCTGGTTCATAAATAGCCCTCCTTGAATTGAATTTGATGCAGGAGGTTCCCATTCAACACCTTTTCTTAAAAACCTCTCTGCTATGACAAATTGAAACCAAAGCATAGAGATTTTCCGATGTGATTTTAGAATACAAGATGCGGAATCATTCCGCTTAGAAAACCAGAAATGTTATGCTTTGTTGCATTATAGCACACATGCTCAAAAAGAAAAAGAGGAATTTTTCACATTTCCCTCTTTCTCTGATCATCATTATTTTCCTGTATGAAGCAATTCATTCGCATTGCGGATCCGCTCTTCTGTCGGA
>ERZ894236.431-NODE-431-length-50649-cov-108.692_pt1 | contig 50649 bp, 46 predicted proteins | sample MGYA00380297_ERZ894236 | MGnify/ENA primary metagenome ERZ894236 (study PRJEB32331, sample SAMN06328420) | human gut metagenome | biome: human gut microbiome; feature: stool | host: Homo sapiens | collected 2014-08-04 ... | reverse complement strand
CAAGGGAAACGTGCGCCCAAAGCACGGACACGTAAGCCAAGAAATCAGATTACTATCAATGCTTAAATTGTAAGCTTATTTAAATCGAGTTGTACTAGAGGGCAGCATAATGATTGGGCATCCTTTTTCTTTCTATTTCTGGTATACAATCATATTATATATAAAATTTAAAGACAAGTATAGAGGTGAAATTATTGCAGATGCTGCTTCAGCGCCTTTATAACATCCATGACAAAGATACATTCCTTTTCTGTCAATTTATTCAATGTCTCGCTTAATTCATCAGTATATTCACCAGGCTTCTTTTGAACACGGCAGGTATCCCACTTTCTGCCTACCAGGCAATCAGGATGGCATTGCCGATGGTAGGACTTTTCCTGCCGTTTATATATTCGGACAGCTGGCAGCTGCCCTGGGGCTTCCTCTGAATGATGTGATTTCACCTGTTTATTATCCATTTTCCTTTGCGGTCAGGAGAAATGAACGGAAGGAGGTGAGATGCCCTCTAGTCAATATCATCCACGAACTGCCTGTATTTTTCGGAGGTCTGCCCATTCCCCTTCCCATGGTATTTGCCCTGATATTTTTCTTCGGCACCATTATCAGCGGTTCCAATGCCATCATACTGCTGTGCATGCCCATGGCTATGGCTGCCATGCCGGACACGGGCGTTCCCCTGCTGGTGCTGCTAATGAGTTCTGCCTATGAGCCATGCAGGTATCCCCTACCAATGTATGCCTGTTCATTGCCGCGGAATGCTTTAAGGTGGATATCGGCGCTCTGGTAAGGAGAAACATTCCCATGATTCTGGTGTTTTTCGTAGTCACGCTGGCATATACAGCCCTGCTGGGTGTGTTTTAGGGCCTTTGATGCCGGAAATTGCGAAAAAATAAAGAAATTCCTTGACAGAATTTTTTTGCATGTATATAATAATATGGCGTGCTGAAACACGTAATGTTTTCGTGCGCAAAAAGCTGATATACAGCAACCGCAGACAATATCACAGGAGGTGAAAAGAATGCCAACATTTAACCAGTTAGTGAGAAAGGGAAGACAGACCAGCGTTAAGAAGTCTACTGCACCTGCTCTGCAGAGGGGTTACAACTCCTTACAGAAGAAGGCTACAGAGGTTTCTGCTCCGCAGAAGCGTGGTGTGTGTACAGCTGTTAAGACAGCTACCCCTAAGAAGCCTAACTCAGCACTCAGAAAGATTGCCAGAGTACGTCTTTCCAATGGCATCGAAGTTACAAGCTACATTCCAGGAGAAGGTCACAACCTTCAGGAGCATAGTGTTGTACTGATCCGTGGAGGAAGAGTAAAGGATCTTCCGGGTACCAGATATCATATCGTAAGAGGTACACTGGATACGGCAGGTGTTGCAAACAGAAGGCAGGCCCGTTCCAAATACGGCGCTAAGAGGCCAAAAGAGAAGAAATAATTTAGTTAGACCGCAAATTTGATTTGTAGGAATTATGCCGGAATGATGATATTGACCTGTAGGTTGCAGGATTATATATTGTAGTACCGTGCATGAACGCATTAGTGGGCAGCCACTCAATGTGAGTACCTATGATCTAATGAAACGCTGTAAGGGATCTGCAGCGCAGGTCTTTGCAGTTCTATTAAGGAGGGAAGTAACGTGCCACGTAAAGGACATACTCAGAAAAGAGACGTTCTGGCAGACCCAATCTATAATAACAAGGTTGTTACCAAGCTGATTAACAACATTATGTTAGATGGTAAGAAGGGTGTTGCGCAGAAAATTGTATACGGCGCTTTTGACCGTGTTGCAGAGACAACCGGCAAGGACGCTATGGAAGTTTTTGAAGAAGCAATGAACAACATCATGCCTGTTCTGGAAGTTAAGGCAAAACGTATCGGTGGAGCTACCTACCAGGTACCTATTGAGGTTAGGCCTGAGAGGAGACAGACTCTGGCTCTTCGCTGGATTACCCTCTACTCCCGTAAGAGAGGCGAGAAGACCCAGAAGGACAGACTGGCAAATGAAATCATGGATGCTGCCAACAACACAGGTGCATCTGTAAAGAAGAAAGAAGACATGCACAAGATGGCAGAGGCAAACAAGGCATTTTCACATTTCCGTTTCTAATCTTTGGAATGTGTTTAACCTGTTTGATTATTTAAGGAGGAAAATCCCTTGGCTGGAAGAGAATATCCATTGGAGAGAACCAGGAATATCGGAATAATGGCCCATATCGATGCCGGCAAGACCACAACGACTGAGCGTATTCTGTATTACACTGGTGTAAACTATAAAATTGGCGATACCCATGAAGGTACTGCTACCATGGACTGGATGGCTCAGGAGCAGGAGAGAGGTATCACCATTACTTCCGCTGCAACCACTTGTCACTGGACCCTGCAGGAAAACTGCAAGCCGAAGCCAGGTGCATTAGAGCATCGTATCAACATCATTGATACTCCAGGACACGTTGACTTCACTGTTGAGGTTGAGCGTTCCCTGCGTGTGCTGGACGGCGCTGTGGGCGTGTTCTGTGCAAAGGGCGGTGTAGAGCCCCAGTCTGAGAACGTATGGCGCCAGGCAGACACTTATAACGTACCTCGGATTGCCTTCATCAACAAGATGGACATCCTGGGTGCAAATTTCTACGGCGCAGTAGAACAGATTAAGACCAGACTTGGCAAGAATGCAATCTGTATTCAGCTGCCAATCGGTAAGGAAGATGATTTCAAAGGAATCGTCGACCTGTTTGAAATGAAAGCCTACATCTATAATGATGATAAGGGCGATGATATATCCATCATTGATATCCCGGAGGATATGAAGGATGATGCCGAGTTATACCGTTCCGAGTTAGTAGAGAAAATATGCGAGCTGGATGACGATTTAATGATGGCTTATCTGGAGGGCGAGGAGCCTGACAATGAGGACCTTAAGAAAGCTTTAAGGAAAGCTACCTGCGAGTGTGCCGCTATTCCGGTATGCTGCGGTACTGCTTACAGAAACAAGGGTGTTCAGAAGTTACTGGATGCAATCATTGAGTATATGCCGTCTCCATTAGACATCCCTTCCATTAAGGGAACGGATTTAGAGGGAAACGAAGTGGAGCGACACTCTTCTGATGATGAGCCGTTTGCCGCTCTTGCATTCAAAATCATGACTGACCCATTTGTTGGTAAGCTTGCATTCTTCCGTGTGTATTCAGGAAGCCTGAATTCCGGTTCTTACGTACTGAACGCAACTAAGGGTAAGAAGGAGCGTGTTGGACGTATTCTTCAGATGCATGCCAACAAGAGAAACGAGCTGGATAAGGTTTACTCCGGTGACATTGCGGCTGCGGTTGGTTTTAAGGTGACTTCCACCGGCGATACCATCTGTGATGAGAGGAATCCGGTTATCCTGGAGTCCATGGAATTCCCGGAGCCGGTTATCGATATTGCAATCGAGCCAAAGACCAAGGCAAGCCAGGATAAGATGGGCGATGCGCTGATTAAGCTGGCAGAGGAGGACCCAACCTTCCGCGTGCGTACCGACGAGGAGACTGGCCAGACCATCATCTCCGGTATGGGCGAGCTCCATCTGGACATTATTGTTGACCGTCTGCTGCGTGAGTTCAACGTTGAGGCAAACGTAGGCGCGCCTCAGGTTGCTTACAAGGAGACATTTACCAAGGCCGTTGATGTTGACAGCAAGTATGCGAAGCAGTCCGGCGGACGCGGACAGTATGGTCATTGTAAGGTTCACTTCACGCCAATGGAAGCAAACGCAGAAGAAACCTTCAAGTTCACTTCCTCCGTTGTGGGCGGTGCCATTCCAAAGGAATACATCCCTGCTGTCGGAGAAGGTATCGAGGAAGCATGCAAGACCGGTATCCTAGGCGGATTCCCAGTGCTGGGCGTTCATGCCGATGTATACGACGGTTCTTACCATGAGGTTGACTCCTCTGAGATGGCATTCCACATTGCCGGTTCCATGGCATTCAAGGAAGCTATGCAAAAGGGCAGCCCAATCCTGCTTGAGCCTATCATGAAGGTTGAAGTAACCATGCCGGAAGACTACATGGGTGATGTTATCGGTGATATCAACTCACGCCGTGGACGTATCGAGGGTATGGAAGACATCGGCGGCGGCAAGATGGTAAAAGCATATGTACCGCTGTCGGAAATGTTCGGTTATTCTACGGATCTCCGTTCCAGAACACAGGGACGCGGAAACTACTCCATGTTCTTTGAAAAGTATGAGCCGGTTCCGAAGAATGTACAGGAAAAGGTACTTTCCGACCATAAGAAATAATTAACAAAAGGCTTGTAAATCAAAGGAAAATAGAATATAATGATTGATAGCCTGACATTAACTATAATAGCCCATTATACAGGGCGCAAATTAAGGAGGACGTTATAAAATGGCTAAAGCTAAGTTTGAAAGAAACAAACCTCATTGTAACATTGGTACCATCGGACACGTTGACCATGGTAAAACAACTTTAACCGCAGCAATTACAAAGACTCTTCATGAGAGATTAGGTACCGGCGAGGCTGTTGCTTTCGAGAATATCGATAAGGCTCCAGAGGAGAGAGAGCGTGGAATCACTATCTCTACTGCGCACGTTGAGTATGAGACCAAGAACCGTCACTATGCACACGTTGACTGCCCAGGACATGCTGACTACGTTAAGAACATGATCACTGGTGCTGCTCAGATGGACGGCGCTATCCTGGTTGTAGCTGCTACCGATGGCGTTATGGCCCAGACAAGAGAGCACATCCTGCTGTCCCGTCAGGTAGGCGTTCCTTATATCGTTGTATTTATGAATAAGTGCGACATGGTTGATGACCCAGAGCTGCTTGAATTAGTAGAGATGGAAATCAGAGACCTGCTGAATGAATATGAGTTCCCAGGCGATGATACTCCTGTAATTCAGGGGTCTGCTCTGAAGGCTCTGGAGGATCCTTCCGGCGAGTGGGGCGACAAGATCCTTGAGCTTATGGATGCTGTTGACTCTTGGGTACCAGACCCAGTTCGTGAGACAGACAAGCCATTCCTGATGCCTGTAGAGGACGTATTTACCATTACCGGCCGTGGTACTGTTGCTACCGGTAGAGTAGAGCGCGGTACTCTGCACCTGAATGACGAAGTTGAAATTATCGGTATCCATGAGGATGTTCGCAAGACCGTTGTTACTGGTATCGAGATGTTCCGTAAGCTGCTTGACGAGGCTCAGGCTGGCGACAACATCGGCGCTCTGCTGCGTGGCGTTCAGAGAACTGAAATCGAAAGAGGACAGTGTCTGTGCAAGCCAGGTTCCGTTAAGTGCCACAACAAGTTTACCGCTCAGGTTTACGTTCTGACAAAGGACGAGGGCGGCCGTCATACTCCTTTCTTCAACAACTATCGTCCACAGTTCTACTTCAGAACAACTGACGTTACTGGCGTTTGCGATCTGCCAGAGGGTGTTGAGATGTGTATGCCTGGCGATAACGTAGAGATGACCGTAGAGCTGATTCATCCAGTAGCTATGGAGCAGGGTCTTCGTTTCGCTATCCGTGAAGGCGGAAGAACCGTTGGTTCTGGTAGAGTTGTAAACATCATTGAATAATTTCGGCAAGCTTATACGCTAAAATCATAAATTAATATATCTGAATTGATATTGTGCCCAAACAGTAATATTCCCCGGAAGATTATCTTCCGGGGTTTTTTGTAATGTCTGGAATGGAAATAAATGACAGATATATTTCGCTGCCGGCCGGAAACTGCATCCGTGGTTTTCAAAGAGTCTCTGGTACTCAGGTTTATCACATGGGATGAACGGATGGAAGGGGCTCTTGACAGGTTTGGGGAAACATGCTACCATAAAACGCAGGATTCATTATACGAAACAGAGAGCGGACAGAACATGATAGCGTTTAAAGCATACAGGGAAGGCCCCGGCGGAACCGGGAGTCTATATATACTATATATAGAAGGTTTGAGACGTCAGGACGGCAGAAAGATCTGCCGTCTTTTAATTTAGGAATTCATTCCGGTGCAGTGAGAAAGGACTAAAATCATGGAAAAGAAAACAACGGCGGCTAAGATTGTATTCAGCCTGGGAGAAATTGTGTTGGGAAATATGATGTATGCGGCGGCAGTGGTGCTTTTCATTGTGCCAAACGGACTCATTACCGGAGGGACCACGGGGCTGGCCCTCTTTGTGAACCATAGCCTTGACATCCCAATCAGCCTCTTTGTCAGCGTGTTTAACGTGACCATGTTCCTGCTGGGGGCATGGGTGCTGGGAAAACAGTTCGCTCTGACAACCGTACTCAGCACCATTATCTACCCGGTCATACTGGGCGTGCTGGAGGGAAGCGGATTCGGGGGCTTTGTGCTGGAGGAGAAGCTGGTGGCAGTGCTCTATGCGGGACTGCTTATAGGCGGGGGAATCGGCATAGTGATGCGGGCCGGTGCCTCCACAGGGGGCATGGACATACCTGCCCTGGTGCTTAAGAAAAAACTGGATGTGAATGTGTCCATGACCCTGTACCTCATGGACTGTGTGGTTCTGGGGCTTCAGCTGATTGCGGCTGATTCCCATGCCATTCTCTACGGTATCATACTGATTATTGTATACACCATGGTGCTTAACCAGGTCCTTATGGCGGGAAATGCCAGAATACAGGTGAAGATTGTCAGCAGAAGGTATGAGGAAATCAACCGCCTCATAGCGGAGCGCATTGACTGCGGAACCTCCCTGCTGCATATGGAGACCGGTTATCTCCACAGGGAACAGGAAATGATTCTGGCGGTAATCTCCAGGCGGGATTTGCCCAGGCTGAACAACCTGGTCATGGATGAAGACCCGGAGGCTTTCATAATTATCAACCAGATTAATGAGGTGAGAGGCAGAGGCTTCACCCTTAAGAGAGTGTATAAGGAGGCGCGGCAGTAAAGGGCATGCTGTCCCTGCCGTATGCTGACTCTGCCGCACACTGACCCGGTCACATGCTGACCCGCTCACATGCTGCGAAATACCGGTATGTAGAGAAGCAGGGTAATGAGCATGGCTGCCGCACACAACAGAATCAGTATATTGACCGTAACCAGGGACATGTGGGGGAAGAGCAGCAGGAGGAAAAGCACCACGAACAGCAGCGCGGTACAGCATTTGCCGAACCACTTGGCGCCGTTTAACTTCTTGCCTTCCCTGAGCTTGATGGCGCCCATGACCAGCATGAAGCCTTCTTTCAGCACAAACAGGACCAGAAGGAGCAGAATCAGTGGATAACGGCTCCACAGACAGAGCAGGATGGCCCCGTGGGTCAGCTTATCCGCAAGGGGGTCCAGAAATTTACCGAACTCTGTAATCATATTGAATTTTCTGGCGATCATTCCGTCGAACATGTCTGTGATGGAGGATATGCCCATGACGATGGCAGCCCTGTAATATTCTGCGTCCGTGGAAGCCTTCAGGTACAGCCACACAAATACAGGAATCATGATTAAACGGAAATACCCCATCAGGTTGGGGATGGACAAAAGCTCTTTTTTTGAAATACACCTCATAATACAGCCCCCCTCTTTGAAAATGGCAATTATTTAATTTAATTTTACTACATTTCTTGCTAAAAGAAATATTTTTTTTTATAATAAGAGTAAATTTATTTTTCACAGGGCGGGCCGCATAAGGAGGAAGGAAAATGGCAGAGGATTTTTTGTTGAAAATAAGAGGCGGATATAACCAGTTTACAAAGGCGGAGAAAAAGGTGGCTGATTATATCCTGAGCAGCCCCAAGAAGGTTCTGTTCATGTCCATCACTGAGCTGGCCGAGGCCTGCGGGGTGGGGGATACCAGCGTGTTCCGCTTTTGCAAGACCATGAACTGTAAAGGATACCAGGAATTTAAGATGCTTCTGTCCCTGAGTCTCCACGAGGGAAAGCAGGGATTCGGACAGATGGAGAGCGACATAAGCCTGGAGGACTCATTTTCCCAGGTGGCGGAGAAGGTGCTGAGTTCCAATATAAAGGCCCTTAAGGAGACCCACTCCCTGTTAAAGGAGGATGTGTTCCGGCGGGTCATTGAGTGCTTCCATAAGGCCGGACGCATCTGTTTTTACGGAGTGGGTACCAGCATGACGACTGCCATGAAGGCGGCTGATAAGTTCCTTAAGATTGAGCCAAAGGTCTATTGCTCTCCTGATTCCCACATGCAGGCCATGATGGCCTCCACCATGGCCAGGGGCGAGGTGGCTGTTATCTTCTCCTATTCCGGGGCCACCAAGGACACCATCCATGTGGCCCAGCTGGCCAGGCAGGCAGGCGCGGCCATTGTCTGTGTGACCCGGTTCATCAAATCGCCTCTTACGGCCTACGCGGACCTGACGCTCTTGTGCGGGGCCAATGAAAGTCCGCTGCAGGCAGGCTCATCCTCGGCGGAAATCAGCCAGCTCTTTCTGATTGACATGCTGTATACGGAATATTACAGGACATACTATGACAAGTGCAGCGTGAATAATGAAAAGACCTCGGCATCTGTCATGGCAAAGCTGTGCTGAGACAAAGAAAAGCGCGCCTTAAAATAAGCGTTCCAGGCCGGCTCCCTCAAAGGGATGCCCGCCTGGAACATGTGTTTTAAGACACGCTTATATATTGGTGCGGCAAAACTGCTCTTCATAGAGCTTCTGGGCGTAGTTCAGGGCGTCCTCCGGCGTCATGACCTGGCTGTAGGCATTTTTCACTGCCATGCCTATGATGCTGAGGAAGCTGCGCTCATCAAAGGGCTGGGTGGAGAACTCAGGGGTACGGCGACCATGGGCCAGGCCGAATCCGTCCTTGGCCAGGCTCAGCCAGGGGAAGGTGTTGAGTATCTCGTAATTGTCATAGGACTTACGGCAGGGGGATACGCTGCCTAACAGCGTGGCCGCGGAGGCCACGGGTTCGCTGCACATCCATTTGATGAAGGAAAGGGCGTCCTCAGGCCGTTTGGTATATTTGGCAACTCCCAGGGAGCCGCCTCCGATAACAGGATTGCTGCCAGGCGTCAGGGCGTATCCGATATTTCCCGCTACCCGGGAGGAGTGGCTCAGAAGATCCGAGGCATAGTTGCTGTAGAGGATGGCCATGGCCACATTGCCCCCTGCGAAGGTGGTGGCTGTGTTGGTCCACCAGGAACAGTACTTGGGATCAGAGTATTCCTTCAGGGCGATGAGCTCCTTAAGGGAACCAATAGCCGCGGGGGAATTCAGGGTGACCCGGCAGTCCTCGTTATAAAGATTCTCCTGGTGGCTGAACAGGCGGGCCAGGTATTCGGAACCGGCCACTCCGGTGGAGCCAAGGGTCATGGTGGCCCCATATTCCACGGGGGAGGATGGGGTGCATGCCTTGGTGAAGAATCCGGCAATCTGGTTGAACTCTTTAAAATCCTGAGGCGGCCGGAGCTCCTGACGGTATGTTTCGTGATACATCCTGCGGTAGATAGGGCTTTCAAACAGGTCCTTCCGATAGTACAGCAGCTGTACGCTGGGGGTGGACGGCAGGGCGTATACCCTGCCCCTCACTATGGAATACTGGTTGATGGTCCCGTCCAGAAAGGTGTCTAAGCAGCTGGAGATGTCAGGGTCAATCTGGTCCAGGGGCTGCAGAATCTTGTCCGCAAACCAGGACAGCCACGTCACGTCCAGACGCAGTACATCAAAGACGGAATCATGGCGCATGTGGTTGAAGGCCTCGTATATCTCCTCATAAGAATAGATGGTGATGTTCACAGGGACCCCGGTTTTCTTGGTGTAGATGCGGGACAGGTTGCGCATGGTATAGGCGCTGGGGCTGTCCAGGGTCAGCACGTTTAAGGGCTTTTTGGAGGATGGGATAAGGATGCCCGCAAACCAGTCTCTGAAGCCGGAATTCTCCAGCAGCAGACAGGGCTGTCCGCTGTCCTGGCCGGTCCGCTGTTCCGATTCGTCCATTTCTTCCGGACCATTCTTTTTCACCTTTTTTTCTTTTGATATGTCCTTGATCAGGCACTCCGCCGCAATTTTTCCCAGCTGCCGGTAGTTCAGCTCATATTTCTGGAAGTCATTTTCCGGCATGGTGAACATGGGGGATACCGTGTAAATTTCCGGACTGTCCCCGGAATAGAAGGTGTTCCATATATCCTTGACGCTCTCCGCAAAGCCGTAGTTGGAGATGAAGATGGCCTGGGGAGCAGCGCTGCCGAACATCTGCATGATATTCTGCAGCTTGCGGTAGGGGTCTGTCTGGATGTGATTTACCCGGCAGCCGGATGAACCCACGACGCCCATGAACCCGCTGCAAAAGTCGGATTCATTGGGCAGCTGGAGACTTCCGGTGAGAAGGCACAGGTTGGAGAAGCCGCGCTCCATAGCCCTTAAAGCCAGCTCGCTTCCCGCTCTGTGGTAGTCAAAGCCTACATAGGGAGCCGGGAAGGGAGGACGGCGTTCCGCAAATACCACATGGTCTGCCAGCATGCCCTGCTCGTCCAGGTAGGGATTCGCGTCGGTGAAGGAACAACAGGAGACCGCTGCCATGCCCTGGGCCATGGAGGAACGGACCTCCTGGATGGCTGCGTATTCCGCTTCCCGGTTGTCATCACTGGTCAGGTACTGGGACACGCTGTAGCCGTGATTTTCCGCATATGCTTTAAAGCTCAGATAAAAGTCTATATATTGTTTGGAACGGATGTTGGGGAGAATGACCGCAAGGGTATTGGACCTGCCCTTCCTTAGCAGCTTGGCCCGCTCATTGGGCACGTAGCCAAGGGCAGAGGCGGCATCCATGACCTGCCGTATTTTCTCGCTGCTCACATTTCCCTTCCCGTTGAGAACGTTTGATACGGTGCCCTGGGCCACTCCGGCCGCCCTTGCAATGTCTTTGATGGTAGTCATCTGCCGGCTCTCCTTTCAAATAATGCATTTCAAGTAATGTATTTCAAGTGATATATTTGGTTCAATTTTACCATATGGCGAGCAATTTGTAAAACTGTTGCAGATACGATTCAATATAAGCCGGAATATGCAGATGTGACAGCTTGATAAAAATACGTTAAAATGTAAAAAACATGCAAAAAGTAGAAAAAATTCATGTAAAAACCGGTTTAAATATAGGATAAATGTGCAAAATGCCTTAAAATAATATTGACACGTTTCAAATACGATGCTATGATGAAATTACAGAACATATGACAAATTCACAATAGTTTAAGAGGAGGTATGTATTGTGAAAAAAACAAAGAAGATTGCGGCAGCTGTCCTGGCCATGACTATGGCAGCAGGCCTTGCCGTCACTGGATGTTCCGGACAGAGAGGAAATACGGGCACGGATGCGGCGTCGGCAGAGCGGTCTGAGGAAACCGCCGGAAGTGCCGGTGACACCAAGGATGATGCAGCCAAGGCTGATGACGGCGCACTTCACCTTACATTTTATTACCCGGTCAATGTAGGCGGTTCCGCAGCACAGCTGATTGAGAAAATCTGTGCGGACTTTAATGCGGAGAACCCTGATATTTTCGTGGAGCCTGTCTATACAGGCAATTATGACGATACCGTGACAAAGATTCAGACAGCCATGCAGGGAGGAACGCCTCCGGATGTGTTTGTAAGCCTTGCAACCCAGCGTTTTACCATGGCCTCCACAGGCATGGCCATGCCTCTTGACGAACTGATTGAGGCTGACGGAGATGAGGGAAAGGCTTATATCGATGATTTCCTTCCGGGCTTCATGGAAGATTCCTATGTGGACGGTAAAATTTACTCCATTCCATTCCAGAGAAGCACCATGGTACTGTATTACAACAAGGATGCCTTCAAGGAAGTGGGCCTGGATCCGGAAGCCCCTCCTGCCACCTGGGAAGAACTGGCTGAATACGGCCAGAAGCTGACAGACGACGGCCGCTATGGCGTGGGAATCGCGCTGAACTCCGGTTCCGCACAGTGGGCATTTACAGGCTTCTGCTTACAGAACAGCACCGACGGACAGAACCTGATGAGCGAAGACGGCAGGAGCGTATATTTCAATACACCGGAGAATGTGGAGGCGCTTCAGTTCTGGCTGGATCTTCAGAACAAGTATAAATGCATGGCAGAGGGCATCGTACAGTGGACTGACCTGCCCACCCAGTTCCTTGCAGGCGAAGTGGCTATGATTTACCACACCACCGGCAATATGGCTAATATCCATGACAATGCGGATTTTGATTTCGGAACAGCCTTCCTTCCGGCTCACAAGAGAATCGGCGCGCCTACAGGAGGCGGCAACTTCTATATCTCCAGCAACATTTCCGAGGACAGGGTGCAGGCTGCATGGAAGTTCATCAAGTTTGCGACCTCCACGGACAGGGCGGCGCAGTGGAGCCTGGATACAGGTTATGTGGCCACAAGACAGTCATGCTTTGGCACGGACCTGATTAAGGATTATTACGCAGAGGTTCCTCAGGCGTCCGTTGCTTATGAGCAGCTTCCATACGCAAAGCCTGAGTACTACATACAATGCGGCAGAAATCTGGAGAGTGTTAAACGACAATATTCAGGCAGCCGTGGTTGGCGATATGTCTGCCCAGGAGGCGCTGGACGCAGCCCAGGAGCAGGCAGAGGAAGTTCTGTCAGAGTACCAATAGAACAAATGAAATATGAATGTAATACCTGTTAGGAAAGAATAAGGCGCTGTGGCCCGGTACCATGTGCGGCAAAGGCAAGTCTTTTGCCCCATGGCCGGGCATATACAGCGCCTTAAGAGACCGGGGCATGCCACAGGCCACAGGCCGCGGCACGGCAGGCGGAATATGAAGAGGCTGGTGAGAGGATGAAAACCAAGACAAAGAAGCAGCGTGAAATCAGGAATAATGCGACAGCCTGGGCCCTGATGGCCCCGGCGCTTATATTTATGCTGGCATTTACAGTGTTCCCCATATTCAGGAGCCTGTATCTAAGCCTTTCGAAGTACAAGCTTGGTATGGACGGCGCCGAGTTCATCGGCCTTGAGAATTATGTGAAGCTGGCCGGTTCCAAGCTGTTCTGGAAGGTAATGAAAAATACTATTGTATTCGCCCTTATGACGGTGATTCCCAGTATGGCGGTGGGCCTTGGCCTGGCGGTTCTGGTAAACCGCAAGGGCAAGCGGGTGGGATTCATCCGCACGGCCTATTTTTATCCGGTGGTCATGCCCATGATAGCCATTGCCAGCGTATGGATGTTCATTTATATGGCAAAGAACGGGCTCTTTGACCAGCTGTTAATAGCCATTGGATTAAAGCCCATGAATGTGCTGTCCAGCAAGAATACGGTGCTTTTGGCCATGGCGGTGATGTATGTCTGGAAGGAGGCGGGATACCTGATGGTGTTCTTCCTGTCCGGTATCCAGAGCATATCCGATGAGGTGACGGAGGCTGCCAGGATTGACGGGGCAGGCAACTGGACCGTGTTCAGGCGCATCACCATGCCCCTGCTGGCGCCCACCTTCCTGTTTGTGTCCACCATTGCATTTACCAACTGCTTTAAGCTGGTGGACCATGTGGTCATCATGACAGAGGGAGCGCCCAACAATGCAAGTACCCTGCTTCTGTACTATATTTACCAGCAGGGCTTCACCAACTTCAACTACGGCGTATCATCGGCCCTGACCGTAATCATGCTGGGACTTCTGCTTGTGGTGTCCCTGCCCAGATTCATCAGCCAGGATAAGAAGATACATTACAATTAAAGGAGGGAGCCGGTATGAAACAAGTTAAAAGTACTGCGATTTCTGTCTTCGCCCTGGCCCTGGCGCTTATGTGGCTGGCTCCCCTGGTTTGGCTGGTGGGGACCGCCTTCAGCGAGCCTGCCTTTCATATGACCTTTCTTCCCAACAGCCGTTTTACCTTTGGGAATTTGTCTTATGTGTGGAATGCCATTCCCTTTGCCCGGTATTACCTGAATACGCTGATACTGGTGGTGGTGACCTTCTGCGTACAGTTCGTCACATCCACTCTGGCGGCCTATGCTCTGGCTGTCATGGATTTCAAGGGTCAGACGCTGGTGTTCGCCGTTATTTTCATGCAGATCATCATTCCAAATGACGTGCTCATCACACCTAACTTCATGACCCTGGCTGATATGGGACTTACCGATACCAAGGTGGGCATCATGCTGCCGTTCTTTGGAAGCGCACTGGCCATTTTCCTGCTGAGACAGCATTTTAAATCCATACCAAAGGCCTTGGCAGAGGCGGCCAGAATTGACGGTGCCAGCTCATGGCAGACCATCTGGAGGGTGTACATGCCCTGCGCAAAACCTGCCTATATGTCCTTTGCGGTCATTTCCGTCAGCTACCACTGGAACAACTACCTGTGGCCTCTGATTGTGACCAATTCCCCCTCAAACCGCACACTGACCGTAGGACTTGCCATCTTCGCGAAGTCCAAAGAGGCCAACATGCAGTGGGCCAATGTCTGTGCGGCCACCTTTATCATTATCCTGCCGCTGCTCATAGCGTTCTTCTTCCTGCAGAAGCAGTTTATGAACAGCTTTGTCAGCGCCGGAATCAAAGAGTGATTAGGGGGTATGAAAAGAGTTATGAGAGGAGAAGTGTTATGAAACTGTATTTTTTCGGATGTGGCAGCGCCTTTAATCCTGCTATGGGAAATACATCCGCCTGGTTTGAGATGGACGGATGCCTGTTTCTGATGGACTGCGGCGAAACGGTCTATGAACTTCTGATGAAGCGCAGCAATCTCAGGGAATACAGGCAGATATATGTACTGCTGACCCATCTTCACGCGGACCATGTGGGAAGCCTTGGATCCCTGATTTCTTACAATTACTGTATCCTGGGAAGGAAAATCTGCGTTATTCATCCCAGGGCAACCGTGGTGGAGCTTCTGCGGCTTATGGGCATCAAGGATGATTTTTACAATTATTACCAGGAACTTCCGGAGGATGTGGACTGTCTTCGGGCTGAACCGGTGCCGGTAGAGCATGCGGACAATATGGACTGCTTTGGGTATCTTCTGGAGGCAGAAGGAATGAGGATTTATTACAGCGGTGATTCCGCCCGGATGCCGGAGCGGATCGCCGGCATGCTTAAGGATGGGAAGCTGGACGCCGTTTACCACGACACATCCCTCCACAATCCGCCAACCCCCAGCCACTGCTACGTGGGGGTACTGGAAGATACGGTTCCGGAGGAGCTGAGGCATAAAGTATACTGCATGCACCTGGACGGGGAGTGCAGGGATATGCTGGAGTCCAGGGGATTCCGGGTGGTGGAGGTTGGATAATTGTGGTTCGACATTTCCGTGAACCAAGGATGACAGGAAATGTACAATCCATGCTGCCCATGTTCGCCTGTGACAAAATATACTATACTAGGTTCAGAAAAGCTTTTCTCAATATAATATAAGGAGCAGAAAATAATGAGTGAGAACGTCACTTCCTGCAGATGGAAAATTAAGAGACATGTAATAAAAAGTTCATTGAAAAAGTAAACTTATTTATGTATGATGTATCTTGTATCCTATTTTGGAGAAAGTTGGGAGGAATTTATAAATGAAGAAACCATTCATTAAAGGAGGTAAGGCCCTGACCCTGGCGGCGGCCCTGCTGTGCGGCACGGCATTTTTGGGAAGCTTTATGGCCTTTGGGGCCACGGCACAGGCAGAGAGCCAGGCAAGCGCGGCCGGTGCCCAGGCGTTTACGCCGCTGGTGGCAGGACAGATTACTTCCTGTAAGATTTCGGGAGATAAACAGAACGTTGAGATAGGATTTTCCAGCAGCGGAGATGTGACGGGAACGGACGGCAACATCTATGTCTTTGAGATGCAGCCCTACGAGGAAGAGCTGGGAAGCCGCAGCAACTTCATTGCTTCCGCCCCTGCCTTAAGCGCCTCCTCGGTAAGCGTGCCCCTGAATCTGGGCACACCCCAGGATAAGCTTTACAGCCGGTTTGTCCTGGCGGTATTTGACGGAACTCAGTTCACCAAGGTCAGCCAGCCCCACTACATAACCAACCCGGAGCTGATTGCCAGGAACCAGACCCCTTTTAATGACCCGCTGACCAAGAAAGGTCTTGTGATTGAGATTGACATGCTCAGCGACGCCTTTGACCTGGGCGTGAAGCATGTGACCACCAACATCGCATTTTCCCAGATTATGGGAACCGGAATTGATTACCAGTATGACGGAAAGACATACCATTTTAACAAAGGCGTGGTGGACGCTTATGACAAGACCATCAGCGCGCTGTCTAACAAGGGAATGACGGTTACGGTCATTCTGCTCAATGACTGGAATCCCAATACGCCGGATTTGGTGTATCCAGGCACACAGAAGAATTCCAATGCGTTTTACTACATGTTCAATGCGGAAACCGAAGCCGGATTTGACCAGACCAAGGCAATCGCGTCCTTCCTGGCCCAGCATTACAGCGGCGACAATCCTAATTACGGCAAGGTGTCAAACTGGATTATCGGCAACGAGATTAACAACCAGCAGTGGAATTACATGGGTTCCATGGACCTGACTAATTATGTGAAGGCATACCAGAAGGCATTCCGCGTCATCTACACAGCCATCAAGAGCACCAATGCCAGTGACCGGGTATATTTTTCACTGGACTATAACTGGATGAACGAGATTGACGGCAAGCTTAAGTACGGAGGCAAGGAGATTGTGGACAGCTTTAACTCCATAGCCAACACCCAGGGACAGATTGACTGGGGCCTGGCCTATCATCCTTATCCATGCCCCATGACAGAGCCGGAGTTCTGGGATGACCCGCAGTCCACAGGACTGTTCACAAATGACTTTAATTCGCCGGTCATCAATTTTGCCAACCTAAACGTGCTGACGGATTACTTTGTACAGGATGCCCTGAGGGCGCCGGCAGGCAATGTGCGCCACATCATACTTACGGAGCAGGGCTTCACGTCCTACAGCCCTACCAGGGGAAACATTCCGGAGATTCAGGCAGCAGCCTACGCTTACTCCTATTACCTGGTGGACAGCAATCCGTACATTGATGCCTACACGGTCAGCCGTCAGGTAGATGCGCCGTCCGAGGCAAAGGACGGACTGAAGTTCGGTCTGTGGGAGTGCGACATGAACCAGCCCAATCTGATTGTGGCAACCAAGCGCAAGAAGATATGGCAGGTATTCCGGGATATCGACAAGAAGGACGCCACCCTGGAGGCCACTGAATTTGCAAAGCCAATCATCGGCATCAGCAAGTGGTCGGATGTGGTTCCCAACTTCAAGTGGAAGAACCTGGAGAAATAACAGTTAAGGCCGGATGCGGCGGCCTTTGAGGCCGCCGCTTTTTGGCGGGATACAATGTATGGACGAAAGGAATGGCATATGGGCTTAATTGTACAGAAATTCGGAGGAACCTCTGTGGCTGATGCCGCCCGGCTGCGCCATGTGGCTGAAATCATCACGGATACATGCAAGGCCGGCAATCAGGTAGTGGCAGTGTTGTCTGCCCAGGGGGATACCACCGACGAGCTGATTGAGAAGGCAAATGAGATCAATCCCCTTGCTTCCAACCGGGAGATGGATATGCTGCTGTCCACCGGGGAGCAGATGTCCGTGGCTCTCTGCGCCATGGCAATCGAGGCGCTGGGATACCCGGTTATTTCCCTGACGGGATGGCAGGCGGGAATGGTTACGAATACCGTGGCCAGGAATGCCAGAATCAAGAAGGTGGATACGGAGCGCATTGAGACAGAGCTGAATCAGAAGAAAATCGTGATTGTCACGGGATTCCAGGGAATCAACCGCTATGAGGATATCACCACCCTTGGCCGAGGCGGATCCGATACGTCCGCGGTTGCGCTGGCTGCCTCCCTTCGGGCGGACCTGTGCCAGATATACACGGATGTGGATGGAGTGTATACGGCTGACCCCAGAATCGTTAAGGACGCAAGGAAGCTGGATGAGGTCACTTACAATGAGATGCTGGAGCTGGCTACCCTGGGGGCGCAGGTGCTTCACAACCGTTCCGTGGAGATGGCAAAGAAATATAATGTAAAGCTGGAGGTGCTCTCAAGCTTTACGGGGCATCCAGGTACAAAGGTGAAGGAGGTTGCAAAACGCATGGAGAAATCATATATAAGCAGTGTGGCTAAGAATGTAAATATCGCGAGGATTGCCCTGATCGGGGTGCCCAATGAGATTGGTACGTCCTTTAAGGTGTTCTCCCTGCTGGCTCAGAACCACATTAACGTGGACATCATATTACAGGGAATCGGCCACGAGGAGGGCAAGGACATCTGCTTTACCGTTGCCCAGTCTGACCTGGAGGCGGCTTCCGTGCTGCTAAAGGAGCATCAGGAGTCCATTGGCTTTGGCCGTCTGGAGACTAACAGCCATATTGCCAAGGTTTCCGTGGTGGGAGCGGGCATGATTAACCATCCCGGCGTGGCAGCCGCCCTGTTTGAGGCTCTCTACGACGCCAATATCAATATCAACATGATATCCACCAGCGAGATTAAGATATCCGTACTGGTGGACGAAAAGGATGCAGAGAAGGCCGTACAGGTCATTCATGACAAATTTTTTTCCGTGGGTTAAATGAAAAATGGGTTTGTAACAAAAAAAGAGTTGCGGCGGTTCACATATTTTGTGAAAGCCACAGCTCTTTTCGTATTTGCGAATCTTGAAATTCGTTAATATTTTCACCTTTTTAGTGGAAAAGAGCTTGCTATTTGACAAATTTATTATTATAATTGTATGTGGCAATATTTCTGCTTTTTTTTGCGACGGGCCTGTGAATGGGTTTTCCGTTGCTTAGATATTGTTAAACTTATGAATGATGGAGGACTGGAAAATGAGTAATTCAGCACAAACTTCAGCAAGCAGCCGCATAGCAGCCCTGCTTGATGAGAACAGTTTTGTTGAAGTCGGAGCCTATATAACGGCCAGAAGCACTGACTTTAACATGACTGAGCAGGAGACCCCCGCTGACGGTGTGGTTACCGGCTACGGTACCATCGGCGGATGCCTGGTGTATGTATATAGCCAGGATGCATCTGTATTAGGCGGCTCCATGGGCGAAATGCATGCAAAGAAAATCTGCAACATCTATTCCATGGCAATGAAGATGGGAGCACCTGTAATCGGTTTGGTAGACTGTGCAGGTCTGCGTCTTCAGGAGGCGACCGATGCCCTGGACGGCTTCGGCAAGCTGTACTTAAGCCAGACCATGGCTTCCGGCGTGATTCCTCAGATAACAGCAATCTTTGGAACCTGCGGCGGCGGCATGGCAGTATCTGCCGGCATCACAGATTTCACCTTCATGGAAGAAAAGTCCGGCAAACTGTTTGTTAATTCACCTAACGCCATTGACGGCAATTATAAAGAGAAGTGTGATACCTCCAGCGCAGATTTCCAGAGCAGGGAATCCGGACTGGCAGATTTCACAGGAGACGAGGATTCCATTATCGCTCAGATTCGCGCCCTGGTTTCCATCCTTCCGGCCAACAATGAGGACGATATGTCATACGGAGAGTGTCAGGATGACTTAAACCGTATCTGCGATAATATCGAGGGATGCACCGGTGACACGGCCCTGGCCCTGACACTGATATCCGACAACAGCTTCTTCATGGAGGTTAAGAAGAATTATGAACCTTCTATGGTGACCGGTTTCATTCGCCTGAACGGGACAACCATCGGATGTGTGGCTAACCGTACGGAAATCTATGAGAACGGAGAGAAGAAGGAAACATTTGAGCCTGTCCTGTCCGGCAAGGGCTGTGACAAGGCAGCTGATTTCATCAATTTCTGCGACGCATTCAATATTCCTGTACTTACTCTGGTGAACGTAAAGGGCTACAAGGCCAAGATGTGCAGCGAGAGAAGGATTGCAAAGGCTGCCGCACGCCTTACCTATGCTTATGCCAATGCCAGCGTTCCCAAGGTAACGGTAGTTGTTAAGGAAGCATTCGGAAGCGCATACCTGACCATGGGCAGCAAGTCCATTGGTGCTGACGTGGTGTATGCATGGCCTAACGCTGTCATCGGCATGATGAATCCATCCGAGGCAGTTAAGATCATGTATGCAAAGGAAATCGCCGCATCCGGTGATGCCGCCGCACTCATCAATGAAAAGACAGCAGAGTACACTGCGCTTCAGTCCAGCGCTGCAGCAGCAGCGAAGAGAGGATATGTAGATGACATAATCAAGGCAGGGGAGACCCGTCAGAGGGTAATCGCAGCCTTTGAAATGCTGTTCACAAAGAGAGAGGACCGTCCGTCTAAGAAGCATGGCACGGTTTAAAGAGAGGTGACAGGTATATGAGACGATTAATGAAACGAGTGGCAGCAGCAGTTCTGACGGCCGCCTGCCTGTTGAGCCTGTCAGCCTGCTCAGCAAAACAGGATGAAGCTGCGACAGCTTCCCGGATTGCCACGGACGGAACTCCTGCGGATGATATGATGGCAGAGTATGCCAAGCTGACAGCAGTCCAGTCGCTGGGCGTCAGCACGGAAGGGCTGATTGCGCAGAAGGTCATGTCGGAAGCCCAGGGCAATGCAGTTATGGCAGCCATCTGTGAAGAGCAGATTAATGTAAGGAAGGAACTGGGAGATGTCAGGAGTATCGACATTGACAAGGCAAGCGTGGTACAGATGGCGGATGGTACCTATACCGTTATGCTGCCTGTTACATTCACCGAGGGTTCCATGCAGTATGTCATGAATCTGAATATGATTTCCCAGCAGATTGTTGATGCGGAATTTACTGAACTTGCTTCAAATGAAGAAGAGAACAAGACCGTTGGGCAACTGTTGGAAACGGCAACCGTATATGCAATAATCGGTATCGGCACCGTGTTCGCAGTCCTTATATTCATCAGCCTGCTCATTGCCTGCTTTAAGTTCATCCACAAGTGGGAGACAGGACAGAAAGCAAAGGCAGAGCCGGCACCGGCAGCACCCGCGCCGGTTAAGGCGGCAGCGCCAGTGCCAGCGCCTGCGGCAGGACAGGATTTGATGGGAGACGCCGAGCTGGTGGCAGTGATTTCGGCGGCCATCGCAGCATATGAGGGAACTTCTTCTAACGGACTGGTGGTTCGTTCCATCCGCCGTGTACAGAGGTCTAAAGGCAGATAAGAGGACGGGAAACGTTCCATAACTATTTTCATTCAGGAGGAATTGAAATCATGAAGAATTATACAATCACAGTTAATGGTAAAGCATATGCAGTAACCGTAGAAGAAGGCGCTGTATCCGGCATTGCAGCAGCCCCGGCAGCGCCAGTTGCAGCTCCGGCAGCACCAGCGGCCCCCGCAGCAGCTCCGTCACCGGCAGCAGCCCCGGCGGGCGCCGCAGGTTCTGTCAGCGTATCCGCACCTATGCCTGGCAAGGTAGTAGCTGTTAAGGCGGCGGCAGGACAGGCTGTGAAGAAGGGCGACGTAATCCTGGTTCTGGAAGCTATGAAGATGGAAAATGACATCGTGGCTCCTCAGGACGGAACCATTGCCAGCATTAATGCGTCCACCGGCGATTCCGTTGAATCCGGCGCGGTATTAGCTACTCTGAACTAATTATAAAGATGAGCCCATAGCAATGTGGGATTCATTATGGAGGGAACATTATGGATTTTGGCAATATAATTAACAACCTGCTGAACCAGATGGCGTTTTTCCATCTGGAAGCAGGCAACTATGTAATGATCGTAGTGGCCCTGGTGTTCTTATACCTTGCTATCAGGAAGGGATTTGAACCCCTGCTGCTGATTCCGATTGCATTCGGTATGCTGCTGGTCAATATTTATCCGGATATCATGTATTCTCCGGAGCAGACGTCCAACGGCACAGGCGGACTTCTGTGGTACTTCTTCCAGCTGGATGAGTGGAGCATTTTGCCCTCCCTTATCTTCCTGGGCGTGGGAGCCATGACAGACTTTGGCCCCCTTATCGCAAACCCAATCAGCTTCCTTATGGGAGCTGCCGCACAGCTGGGTATCTACTCTGCTTATTTCTTCGCCATCCTGTTAGGATTCTCCGGCAAGGAGTCTGCAGCCATCTCCATCATCGGCGGTGCGGACGGCCCTACATCCCTGTTCCTGTGCAGTAAGCTGGGACAGACCCAGATCATGGGGCCTATCGCGGTTGCGGCTTACTCCTACATGGCGCTGGTTCCAATCATCCAGCCGCCATTCATGAGGCTTTTGACAACTGAGAAAGAGCGTAAGATTAAGATGGAGCAGCTTCGTCCTGTATCCAAGCTGGAGAAGATTCTGTTCCCCATCATCGTAACCATCGTGGTATGCCTGATTCTGCCATCCACAGCACCTCTCGTAGGAATGCTGATGTTAGGCAACCTGTTCCGTGAGAGCGGCGTTGTGAAGCAGCTGGCTGATACGGCAAGCAATGCCCTGATGTACATTGTGGTTATCCTGCTGGGTACTTCCGTAGGCGCCACCACCAGCGCGGATGCTTTCTTAAATGTAACGACTATCAAGATTGTTGCACTGGGCCTGACCGCATTTATCTTCGGTACCATCGGCGGTGTGCTTTTAGGTAAGCTCCTCTGCAAGATTACAGGAGGAAAGATCAATCCGCTTATCGGTTCTGCCGGCGTGTCCGCAGTTCCCATGGCAGCCCGTGTATCCCAGAAGGTGGGATCGGAAGCAGATCCGACCAACTTCCTGCTGATGCACGCAATGGGACCAAACGTTGCGGGCGTTATCGGCACCGCAGTTGCGGCCGGTACCTTCATGGCAATATTTGGGGTATAATGGCATAATATTTTGACAATGACAGCCGTTTCGCTTGGCTTGTGAAAGCACCTGCCAAGCGTCCGCGGCATGTATCGCACGAGCGCCTTATAGACAGGCGCCAAATGCTCATAACAAGGAGGATTATAACTATGGCAGAGATAGAAAAGAGGCCAGTGAAGATTGTGGAAACCGTCCTTCGTGACGCCCACCAGTCTTTGCTCGCAACCAGAATGTCCACAGAGCAGATGCTGCCCATTATAGATAAGATGGACAAGGTAGGCTACCATGCGGTTGAGTGCTGGGGCGGAGCTACCTTTGATTCCTGCCTCCGTTTCCTGAAGGAAGATCCATGGGAGAGACTGAGGAAACTGAGAGACGGATTTAAGAACACCAAGCTGCAGATGCTGTTCCGCGGACAGAACATCCTGGGATATAACCACTATGCAGACGATGTAGTGGAGTACTTTGTACAGAAGTCCATTTCCAACGGTATTGATATCATCCGTATCTTTGACTGTCTGAACGATATCCGCAACCTGGAGACAGCTGTGAAGGCTACCAACAGGGAGAAAGGACATGCTCAGATTGCGCTGTGCTATACTCTGGGCGATGCCTATACCCTGGATTACTGGAAGGATATTGCCAGGAGAATTGAGGACATGGGCGCTGACTCACTATGTATCAAGGATATGGCAGGTCTGCTGACACCATATGCGGCAGCAGAGCTGGTACAGGCGCTGAAGGAAGGAACAAGCCTTCCTATCGACCTGCATACCCACTACACATCAGGCGTTGCTTCCATGACCTACTTAAAGGCAGTAGAGGCAGGATGCGAAATCATTGACTGCGCCATGTCACCTCTGGCTCTGGGAACCAGCCAGCCGGCTACTGAGGTTATGGTGGAGACCTTCCGCGGAACCCCGTATGACACTGGCTATGACCAGTCACTGCTGGCTGAGATTGCAGACCATTTCCAGCCAATCCGCGACGAGGCTCTTAAGAGCGGCCTTCTGAATCCAAAGGTGCTGGGTGTCAACATCAAGACACTTCAGTATCAGGTTCCGGGCGGCATGCTTTCCAACCTGGTAAAGCAGCTTAAGGATGCAGGACAGGAAGACAAGTACCGTGAAGTTCTGGAGGAGATTCCGAGAGTACGTAAGGACTTCGGTGAGCCTCCGTTAGTTACCCCGTCATCCCAGATTGTGGGTACACAGGCTGTTATGAACGTTATTATGGGCGAGCGCTATAAGATGGTTCCAAAGGAATCCAAGAAAATCATGCTTGGCGAATTTGGCCAGACTGTTAAGCCCTTTAATCCGGAAGTACAGAAAAAGATTATCGGCGACGAAACTCCGATTACCTGTCGTCCTGCCGACCTGATTGCTCCGCAGCTTCCTCAGTTTGAGAAGGAATGCGCACAGTGGAAGCAGCAGGATGAGGATGTTCTCAGCTATGCGCTGTTCCCGGCAGTGGCCAAGGATTTCTTCGAGTACAGGGCTGCCCAGCAGACCAAGGTGGACAGCAGCGCAGCCGACAAGGACAGCAAGGCCTATCCGGTTTAATTGCGTGGAAGAACCGCGGTTGAGACGTAAGCAGAAGTTATAAATGAAATAGAAGAAGGCAGTCTCCATATCAGTTGCAGATACGGAGGCTGCCTTTTTGGGTTCTGACCTCCTTGCTCTTGCCTATTGCCGGCCCCACTGCATAGCCCCGTTGGCATCCAGCATTCCGCCGCATAATACCTTACCGTTTAGACTGTCCATCTTGCGGGCTGAGGCCAGGATTACATTTTTGATGTCCAGCAGGCTTAATTCCGGTCTGGAGGTATAGAGCATGGCCGCTGCGCCGGTGACCATGGGGGCGGCCATGGAGGTGCCGCTCATGAAGGCGTAGCCATTGTCAGGAGTGATGCCCAGGATGAAGGTGCCGGGAGCAGCGATGTCCACGCTGCCGGCACCAAAATTGGAACTCTCATCCAGTTTGCCGTCAAACATCAGGTTGGCTACGGTTATCACGTTGTCAAAGGGAAGGGAGGCAGGGTAAATGGGGGAGGCGTCTATGTTGTAGCCGATTGCGTTGTCATCCCCGTTGCCCGCGGCTACAATGAAGAGCATCCTGGAGTCGCGGATAGCTGCCTTGAATTCTTCCGTGCAGTTCTTGGAGCCGAAGCTTAAATTGCATATCTGGGCGCCGTTGGCCTCCGCATATTTGATGGCTGCAATAACATTTTCCGGGGAACCCTTCCCTTTCTCTCCTCCCAGGGCTTTTACAGGCATGATTTTCACATAATTGTTGTCTGCTATTCCCACGATACCGCCGTTATCCTTGGAGGCCGCAATGGTGCCTGCTGCATGGGTTCCGTGGACGTCCTCCGGGCCTTCGTATACCTGGTTGGTATTGCTGTAAAAATTCCAGCCGTTTACATCATCCACGAATCCGTTACCGTCATTGTCAATGCCGTCTCCGGGAATCTCGTCCTCATTGACCCATACGGAACCCTGTAAATCCGGATGGGAGATGTCCACGCCTGTGTCTATGACCGCCACTGTCAGGGGGCGCTTTGTTTCTATCTGGGAGTAGGCCTGCCATGCCGGCTGGATATTGATGTCAATTCCGGGAATGGCATCAATGGCGCTGGTCAGGATATTGGCTGGTTCCAGCGGGGGAAGGGCTATGGCGTCTACCTTTCCTCTTTTGTTCCTGTGTACATAGGCTGGGTCCAGGGAATCAATATCCAGTTCCTGGACTATTTTTTGTGCCTGGCCGTCATTTTTAAGGGCCCACTGGTAAGAGGCCTTGTCGTCCTTGATGGACAGGTTGTTGAGGCCGGGTCCTACTGCAAAGGCGTAGAAAGCGTTATCCGCCGCATTATAGGGGACGGCCCCGGACGCTGTGGCAAGTGCCAAAAAAAGCGCCGTGGCCGTAATCAGTTTTTTCATGATTATGCTCCTTTTTGATGTTTCACTATATCATTGTAATAGTATAACACATAAGATAGCATAAGACTTTGAAAATTTTATGAAAATCCTTCCGATTTTATTACAAATTATGGTACCAGACCCGTATCCAGCTTCCATATATCCCGGTTATACTCCGCAATCGTACGGTCAGAGGAGAAATAACCGGCCTTGCTGATGTTGATTAACATTTTCCTGGCCCAGGCAGTGCGGTTTTCGTAGTCGCTCAGGGCCTGTTCCCTGGTCCGGCAGTAAGCCTTAAAGTCAGGGAAGGTCATGAACCAGTCCTTGTTCAGAAGCTCGTTGTACAGGCGCTCCAGGTGTTCCCTGGAACCAGCGGCCAGCATGGCGGGGCTGATGATGAAATCAACAGCTTCCTTAAGGTCAGGGTCTGCCTCATAGTAGGAGAGGGAGCAGTAGCTGCCTTCTGCATACCGCCGGATGACGGTTTCGCTGGATTCACCGAAGATATAGATGTTGTCGTCGCCCACCAGCTCGTGGATTTCCACATTGGCTCCGTCGTCCGTACCCAGGGTCACGGCTCCGTTCAGCATGAATTTCATGTTGCTGGTGCCGCTGGCTTCCTTAGAGGCCAGGGATATCTGTTCTGAGATATCGCAGGCAGGAATCAGCTTTTCAGCCAGGCTCACATTGTAGTTATTTACCATGACCACGTTCAGCCAGGGCTTTACGTCCGGGTCGCTGTCAATGACCTGCCGGAGGCACAGTATCATATGGATGATATCCTTTGCAATGGTATATGCAGGCGCTGCCTTGGCTCCGAAGATGGCGGTGATGGGAGTTGTTGGCCTGCTGCCTCTTTTGATTTCCAGGTATTTGTGTATCAGGTACAGGGCGTTCATCTGCTGGCGCTTGTATTCGTGAAGACGTTTTACCTGTATGTCAAAAATGGATTTGGGGTCAATGTCAATGTCCTGAGTTTCCTTAAGGTAGTCTGCCAGCTCCTGCTTCTTACTGTCCTTGATGGCTAAGAGGCGGTGCAGGGTCTTCATGTTGGCTGTGAATGTCCTGTCATCCAGTTTCTTAAGTTCAAATGCGTCCTTCTTAAAACCATCGCTTATGAGTTCTGATATATAATCAGCCAGCTGGGGATTGCAGTGAAGCAGCCACCGGCGGAAGGTTATGCCGTTTGTCTTATTGTTGAATTTCTCCGGGTAGAGCCTGTAAAAGTTGTTCAGCTCATTATTCTTCAGTATGTCTGTGTGAAGGGCAGCCACGCCGTTGACACTGAAGCCATAGTGGATGTCAATATGGGCCATGTGCACCCGGTCGCCCTTGTCAATGATATATACGGACGGGTCGTCAAATCTCCTCCTGACCTTGTCGTCCAGCACCTCCATAATTGGAATCAGCTGGGGAACCGCCTCCTTGAAGTAGTCCATGGGCCAGGTCTCCAGGGCTTCCGCCAGGATAGTGTGGTTGGTATAAGCGCAGGTATTCGTCACCACCTGGATGGCGTCGTCCATTTCCATGCCATGCTCCGTGGTGAGAAGACGAATCAGTTCGGGAATGACCATGGTGGGATGGGTGTCGTTGATTTGGATGACTGCATAGTCGGGCAGATCGTAAAGGGTGGAACCTTTTGCCGCTGCCTCTGACAGTATGAGACGGGCCGCGTTGCTGACCATGAAGTACTGCTGGTAAATGCGCAGTATCTGGCCTGCCCTGTCGCTGTCATCCGGGTAGAGAAACAGGGTCAGGTTCTTCCTGATATCAGTCTTGTCAAAGGAAATCCCGTTCTCCACAAGAGATTCATCCACAGTCTCCACATCAAAGAGATGCAGCTTGTTGGTGCGGTTGTCATAGCCGGTGACTTCAATGTCATACATCCGTGAGGTGAGCGTAAAGTTCCGGTATGGAATCTGGTAGGTGACATTGGTTCTGCCCAGCCAGGAGGTGTTTTCCATCCATGGATTAGGCTCCTCATGCTGGAGATTATCCTTGAATAACTGCTTGAACAGGCCAAAATGGTAGTTCAGCCCGATTCCGTCCCCGTTCAGTCCCAGGGTGGCTATGGAATCCAGGAAACAGGCTGCCAGCCTGCCCAGTCCGCCGTTGCCCAGGGAGGGCTCAGGCTCCAGCTCCTCCAGGGCACAGAGGTCTTTGCCATGGCTTGCCAGAATGGATTTCACCTGGCTGTAGATTCCAAGGTTTATCATATTATTGGATAACAGCTTGCCTATAAGGAATTCAGCGGAAATATAGTATAATTTCTTTTTGCCCTGGGCGGATTCCCGGCCTCTGGACAGTGTATTTACCAGGCAGAGAAGGCCAGTGTACAGCTCTTTGTCAGTGCAGCTTGAAATGTCTTTTTTGCAGGCTTCTGTCAGCATTTGTTCCAATTGGTTTTGATTCATGATTTACATTCCTCCGTAAGGTGTGCCGGTAGCGGCATGATTGTACGTTTGTCTGTATTATAATGGGATAAAAAAAGAAAATCTTGCATAATTATGTTATGATATAGTACAATACTATCAAATTGATGATGAAGGGTGGTCGGCAGATGCAGGGCGGCATGAAAATGGGGAGCGGATATCAGAAAGATGGCGGGGCCGGAAAACATGGGAGAGATGCATGGGAGCAGGATGGAAGCAACGGGCGTGGGGATTATGGGAATAGCCGGCATGGAGAATATGGTTACCATGAAGTAAAAGAACATGCTGGAAAGGATTTCCCCTTTAACATTTACCCCTGTTCCATACCCGCGGATTTCAGGCAGGTTCCGGTTCATTGGCATGAGGATATGGAGATTATCGCTGTGAAAAAGGGGCGGGGTATGGTGACTGTGGACATGGAGCCGTATGAAGCAAGGGAGGGGGAGGCCGTGGTGGTGTTTCCGGGACAGCTTCACGGCATCAGCCAGTGCAGTTCTGAGGTGATGGAGTATGAAAATATCATTTTCCTTCCTTCCATGCTCATGACGGATGAATCAGACCTGTGCACCTATGACTTTTTGCGGCCCATGACAGAGGGGGGCATAAGGAGGCCCCTTCATATTACAGACAGCCTGCCGGATTACGGGGCTTTTATGGAATGCATCAGGAAAATGGACCAGTTGTGCGGTCAAAAGTGCTATGCCTACCAGATGGGGGTAAAGGGAACCCTGTTCTGGTTCCTGGGCCTGATTGCAGGGATTTGGGGGCCGGGGGCTGCCGGACAGCCGCGAAAGTCCAGGGAGAGGATGAAACGGCTGCTGGAGTATATGGAGGAACACTACGGTGAGAAGATAACCGTGGAGGACGGGGCAGAACTCTGCTTTTACAGTAATTCCCATTTTATGAAGTATTTTAAACAATATATGGGCGTGCCGTTTACGCAGTATCTCAATGAATTCCGTCTGGAAAAAGCAGCGGGAATGCTGCTCACCACCACGGAGCCGGTGACAGCAGTGGCCCAGAGATGCGGGTTTGATAATATATCTTATTTTAACCGGCTGTTCCGGAGAAAGTACAGGAAGACGCCGGGGGAATACCGTAAGAATGGGGAGAATTACTTGTATGGGCTGTGAAAGTGTGATAAAATGTGGTGAGGCGTGAAGGCTTTTGGCTTTTGCGCCTTTTTCTTATTGATGAGACGAGGTGGTGTGTTGTGAAAAAGATATGATTTTTGAGTTATATTTAAAGGGTTACACATTTTCGCAGATATTACGTGAAAGGAAGCCATCCGGCCATTATTTCTCCGGAGATATTTGATAAAGTGCAGGCGGAAATGCTTGGGATTGTGGGGGAGGATTCAGGCGTAGAACGGAGCGTGGGAAGATTGTATGGAGATGTGGGACAAGGATGGAAAAAGGAAAGGCGGAGTGTAAAAATTCACCTACCTTGAACGATCAATATGTAAGAGATATGCTGGGAAAAGTTGTGTGTAATGGGGAATATGATGAAAATGTCGTAAAAGATAGAGTGAAGAGAATAGATGTTTATGAGAAGCAGTTGATAATTTGTTATGCCGAGATAGGGAGATATCAGACATGTGGGTTTGAATAACAGGTAAATGAGATTGTTATGTTACAGAGAGACAAATAAACGGAAATGAAGAAATCTTTCAGATGGTAATGGTGAGGGGAGTATGGTAAAATAAAGTGAAACGGATGTGGAAACTATTTTAAAGAACAAAGAATAATATAGTCATCGAATTCTTATTGGATATCTTTTGACGGGGGAAGGGAAAGTACGCCTTGCGGAAATCTTTTTCATACACTCAACACATAAAGGAGATTATCACTATGCGGGAATGCGGTATGCTGCTTCCGGTTGCCAGCCTGCCTTCGCGGTATGGCATCGGGGCATTTTCTAAGGAAGCATATGATTTTATTGATACACTAAAGGCAGCGGGCCAGAGCTGCTGGCAGATTCTGCCTCTGGGCCCCACCGGGTTCGGAGATTCGCCATACCAGTCTTTTTCGGCCTTTGCGGGAAATCCTTATTTTATTGACCTGGAAAGGCTGACAGAGGAAGGACTTCTCACAAGTGAGGAGTGCCTGGATACGGATTTTGGAAGCGATGAGAGGGATATTGATTATAAGAAGATATACGATGGGAGATTTCCGCTTTTGAGGAAGGCTTATGAGCGCTGGAAGGACGGCCGGACCGCGGAGCTGGTTCATGAACTGGCAAGCCGGAAACTGGGGGATGAGACCAGGGAGTATTGTTTCTATATGGCGGTAAAGAACCATTTTGATTCATGCAGCTGGAATCTGTGGGACGAAGGAATCCGTCTGAGAAAACCGGAGGCGCTGGAGGCATACAGGGCCATGCTGACGGATGAGATTGGGTTTTATGAATTTCAGCAGATTAAATTTGAGGAACAGTGGGATGCCCTTAAGGGGTATGCCCATGAGCAGGGAATCCGGATTATAGGGGATATTCCCATTTATGTGGCATTTGACAGCGCCGACAGCTGGTCGCGGCCTGAATTGTTCCAGTTTGACGAGAATAATATGCCAGGAGCTGTAGCGGGCTGTCCGCCTGACGGATTTTCAGCCACAGGCCAGCTGTGGGGAAATCCTCTGTATAACTGGGAATACCACAGGAAAACAGGATTTGCCTGGTGGATGCGGAGGATGGAGTACTGTTTGCGCATGTATGATTTGGTACGGGTGGACCACTTCCGGGGATTTGATGAGTATTACGCCATCCCCTACGGCGACGCCACGGCTGAGTTCGGCCACTGGGAAAAGGGGCCGGGAATCGAAATCTTCCGGCAGATGCAGGAATATTTCGGCGGGGACAAGCTGCCCATCATAGCAGAGGATTTGGGGTTCCTTACGCCTACTGTGAGACAGCTGCTGAAGGATACGGGATTTCCCGGGATGAAGGTGCTGGAGTTTGCCTTTGACGCCGGTGAGGACAGTGACTATCTGCCCCACAAATACGGGACCAACTGCGTGGTGTACACAGGCACTCATGACAATGATACCGCAGAGGGCTGGTACGCATCACTGGATAAACATGACAGGAATTTTGTCAGGGAGTACATAGGAGCCGGATACACACCGGAGGGAGAGCTTCACTGGGACTTAATCAGGGCTGCACTGGGAAGCGTGGCTGACCTGGCAGTGATTCCGGTCCAGGATTATCTGGGATTTGATACGTCCGCCAGAATCAACGAGCCCTCTACCCTGGGGAAGAACTGGCGGTGGAGGATGAGCGCGGAAGATTTGGATGAGGAAACCGTGAAGCGGTGCAGGCGGCTGGCCGGGATATATGGGCGGCTGGGGGAGCAGTGAAGGACCGGACTTCCTCAGAAGGGAAAATGGCAGATTTAAAAGCCAGGTTCTAAAGCCTGCCAACCGGTATAAATGGCTCCGGCTGTTCCGGATGGGGTCCAAGCATCTTTTCCATCCAGACCATATCCCGCCACTGGCCCAGTTTATAGCCGCATTTGGTGAAATGGCCCACGGTGCGGTAGCCGTATTTTTCGTGAAAGGCAATGCTGCCCGGATTGGGGTAGGCAATGCAGGCGTTGACGTTGATGACATTCTGGCGTTTCAGATAGTTTTCCAATGCCTCATAGAGAATGGAGCCCGCGCCGGTGCGCCGTGTGTCTTCGGACACATAGATGGAGGTCTCCACAGCCCAGTCATAGGCGGCCCTCTCCTTAAATTCAGATGCATAGGCATATCCCAGGATGCGTCCGTCCCGAATTGCAGCCAGATAAGGGTACCGCTTCAGGGTGGAGGCGATACGGTTTTTAAACTCCTGGACAGTAGGCACCTCATATTCAAAGGTGATGGCTGTCTTTTCCACATAGGGTGCGTATATGGCCAGAAGGGCTTCTGCGTCTGCTTCCTGCGCCATGCGGATGGTGACGGCTGTGTCTGACATGTATGCGGCTCCTTTCATAGGGGATATTTCTTATTTTAGAATGATTCCTGTAAGGTTCAATTGCAGCATACATTTTAGCACCGATTTCACATTTTTTCCACCGGCTGTTCATTAAATTTATAAAATTAAGTAATTCTTACACAATTTTTCCCCTTTCTCATCCTGTTATTTCCTTTCATTATCTGATAAAATGGTACTATAAGGAGGTGGAGGATATGACCAGACGAAGGATATTGACAGGATGGGCCATAGGATTGCTGATGGGGGTGATGACTGCCGGCACTGCTTTTGGTGCGGAGTCCGGATGGAAGACAGAAGACGGAGTCCTTAAGTTCGTGGACAGCAAGGGAAACTATGTGACCAATGAATGGAGGATACGGGACGGAAAATCATACTTCCTGGGCAGCGACGGGGAGATTGAGAAGAGCACCTGGATAGAGAATACATACTATGTGGATGACAAGGGAGTCATGGTGAAGAATTCCTGGGTCCACACAGACGGCAAGGACGGCCTGAAGGAAGAAGGCTGGTATTTCCTGGGCAAGAACGGCAAGACAGAGGAAGGCTGGAAAAATGTAGGAGACGGCCGATACAACTTTGACAGCGACGGTAAGATGCGCACAGGCTGGTTCTACGAGGGCGATAATATCTACTACCTGGGCGGCAAGGACGACGGGGCCATGAAACGGGGCTGGGTATGCCTGGAATTTGACGAAGATGATCTGCCTGAGATTGGGGACATCTCCAAGGAATATAAGAAGGCGGATGAGAATTCCCGGTGGTTTTTCTTCCAGAATAACGGCAAGGCCAAGCGCTCTCTTTCCGGTAATTATGACCAGGAGACCATTCACGGAGAAAAATATTATTTTGACCAGAACGGAGCCATGCTGACGGGCTGGCATGCGGTGAAGGAGAAAGCGGACAGCGACGATGCCACAGGCATCAGCCGTTTCGTGTATTTGGGCGGTAAGGACGACGGAGCCATTGCAAAGGGACAGTGGAAGCAGCTCTCTGAGCATCCGGGTGATTCCGACGACGGGGCAGCCATCTCCAAGAAGGGGGACGAGGAGCTTCCAAAGGAAGGGGATAAGGAGTGGTATTACTTTGAGAACAACGGCACTCCCGCATACCTTAAGACAGGCATCTCCACCATGAATGCCGCCACGATCCGGGTGGATGGCGAGAATTATTTTGTGAACCAGTATGGATGCAGAAAGAACGGTCTGGTTAAGATTGTATCCGGCGGACATGTGATGGTGGGGTATTTCGGAGAGAAGGGGTCTGACGGCAGGATGCTCACCGGCAGGAATACCGGTATTGTTGATGACGACGGCAAGCGCTGCACCTTCTATTTCAACACTTCCGGCTCCAACAAGGGAGCTGGTTTCAGCGGAGAAAAGGATGGATTCCTGTACTATAACGGACTGCTGGTAACAGCAGACGGGGATTCCCGGTACGAGGTCTATAAGGTGGATGGCAAATATTATCTGGTCAATGAATCAGGTAAGGTACAGACCAATGAGAAGGCCTATAAGAGCGATGGGGATTATGTCTATTTAGTTGAGGACAGGGAAGTTTACTATACGGATGACAATGGGAAGAAGGCGAAGAAGGCAGACAGCGGCGCCACGCTTCCGGATTTCGCCTGTGATCAGGTATATGAGCTTTGATGCTTAATAAGCTTTGGAAAGGGACGGCTCCCGCCATGCTGGCGGAAGGGCCGTCCCTTTTAGGTTGTGGTTGAAAAAAGAAATATGGTCTGATATACTGAAATGGCGGGAAGTATCTTGTATACAGTATAAAGATAGAGCCGGAGTTTTCAGCCCGAAAAAGCCTTATAAAATGAGGAGACCCCGATTGTATAGCAACCGGGGCAATTATGAGAAATCTATGTGCAATTTTACTATTTATCATTTGCATATACAACTTATTCTTATGAAAATAGTATAAAAAATATATGTGAACGAAGTGTGAATTTGTTGTAAACAGATTATGAAACATTATATATTACCATAGATGCAGAATCGAAGGAGAGAAAATGGAGCAGGAATTAAAAAGAAAGACAACGGTCATCGGCCACAGGAATCCTGATACGGATTCCATTTGTTCGGCTATCTGTTATGCCAACCTAAAACGGGCCATTACAGGGGATGCGTATATTCCGGCCAGGGCAGGCCATGTGAATGGGGAGACCAGGTTTGTCCTGGACTACTTCGGCATGGAGGAGCCTAAGCTGGTGGAGGATGTGAGGACCCAGGTAAAGGACATTGAAATCCGCAAGACCAGGGGAGTTGCGGATAACATTTCCTTAAAAAGGGCATGGAACATCATGCAGGAAAACAATGTGGTGACCATTCCTTCCGTCAGGCCCGACGGTACCCTGGAAGGGCTTATCACGGTGGGCGATATTACAAAGACCTATATGAATATTTATGACAGCAGCATCCTGTCCAAGGCCCATACCCAGTATTCCAATATCATTGAAACACTGGAAGCCGATATTGTGGTGGGAAATGCGGACGCCTATTTTGACAAGGGAAAGGTGCTGATTGCAGCCGCCAATCCGGACCTGATGGAATTTTACATTGAACCCCACGACCTGGTCATACTGGGCAACCGTTATGAGTCCCAGCTCTGTGCCATTGAGATGGGAGCTGACTGCATCATTGTGTGTGAGGGCGCAGGCGTGTCCATGACCATCAAGAAGATTGCCCAGGACAGGGGATGCACGGTCATTGCCACCACCTACGACACATATACGGCGGCCCGTCTCATTAACCAGAGCATGCCCATCAGCTATTTCATGACCAGGGAGCATCTGATTACCTTTAACAGCGATGATTATACGGATGAAATCCGGGAGGTCATGGCCAGCAAGAGGCACCGGGATTTCCCCATACTGGACAAGGAGGGAAGGTATCTGGGAATGATTTCACGCCGGAACCTGTTGGGCGCCAGGGGCAAGCAGGTAATTCTGGTGGACCACAACGAGAAGAGCCAGGCCGTGGCAGGTATCGAGAGCGCTGAAATCATGGAAATCATCGACCATCACAGGCTGGGGACGGTCCAGACCATGGCTCCTGTGTTCTTCCGCAACCAGCCCCTGGGCTGTACGGCCACCATTATTTACCAGATGTACCTGGAAAATAAGGTGGAGATTGAGCCGAAGATTGCCGGGCTGCTGTGCAGCGCCATTGTGTCGGATACCCTGTTGTTCCGGTCCCCCACCTGCACACCGGTGGATGAGATGGCTGCCAGGTCCCTGGCAGCCATAGCCGGCCTGGATATAGAGAAGTACGCCATGGAAATGTTCGGGGCGGGAAGTAATTTAAAGGATAAGTCCGACGAGGAGATTTTCTACCAGGATTTTAAGAAGTTTTCCGTAGGCAAGGCGCTGATTGGCGTGGGACAGATTACGTCGTTAAATGATATAGAGCTGGATACCCTGAAGGAGAAGATGCTGGGATATATGGAAAAGGCCAAGGAGAGCAACAGCCTGGATATGGTATTTTTCATGCTGACCAACATACTGAAGGAATCCACGGACCTGATTTGTTATGGACAGGGCGCGGTGCAGCTGGCAGCCAAGGCGTTTCACCTGGATATGGAGGAAGCCGCGGAAAAGCCGGAACCGGTGCTGAGCCTGCCGGGAGTGGTATCCCGTAAAAAACAGCTGATTCCGGAGCTGATGCTGGCGGAGCAGGATTAGGCCCGGTAGGGGCAGGAGGATTAAGATATGTCAAAGGAATACTGGAAACCAGGCAACATGCTCTATCCGGTGCCGGCTGTTATGGTCAGCTGCGGCAGGGAGGGAGAGACCCCCAACATCATCACAGTGGCCTGGGCAGGCACCATTTGCTCGGATCCTGCCATGGTGTCCATATCCGTGCGCAAGGAGCGTTTCTCCCACAGTATCATCAGGGATACAGGAGAATTTGTCATCAATCTGGTGAATAAGCGGCTGGTCCGGGCCACGGATTACTGCGGCGTCAAATCCGGCAGGGACGTGGATAAGTTTAAGGAGACAAGGCTGACCCCACAGGCATCCAGGTATGTGAAGGCGCCGGGGGTGGAGGAAAGCCCGGTAAACATTGAGTGCAGGGTGGCGGAAGTGAAGGAGCTGGGAAGCCATGATATGTTCATTGCCAAGGTGATGGGAGTGACCATTGACAACCAGTATATGGACGACAGGGGAAAGTTCAACCTCAATGCATCCGGACTTGTGAGCTATTCCCACGGAGAGTATTTTGAGCTGGGAAAGAAGCTGGGAAGCTTTGGATATACGGTGAAGAAACCGGTTAAAAGGTCGAATGATAAGAACAGGACTTCAAGGAGGAAAAAAGCGTGAAACCGAACATTACCATGATAGGCATGCCGTCGTCGGGCAAGAGCACCATTGGGGTACTGCTGGCCAAGAGGCTGGGATTTTCCTTTGTGGACGTGGATATCGTGATACAGGAAAAGGAGGGCAGGCTTCTAAAGGAAATTATTGCGGAGGAGGGCATGGACGGATTCCTTGAAGTGGAGGAGAGAATCAATGCCGGACTGGATGTGACCCTTTCTGTCATTGCTCCCGGCGGAAGCGTCATATACGGTGAGAAGGCCATGGAGCACCTGAAGGAAATCAGTGAAGTGGTCTATCTGAAGATGAGCTATGAGGAGATGGAAAAGCGTATTGGCAATGTGGTGGACAGGGGCGTTGCACTAAAACCAGGATTTACCCTTCGGGACCTTTACAATGAGCGTGTGCCTTATTATGAGAAATATGCGGACATCACCATTGACGAGGAGGGAAAGACTCCGGGAGACACAGTGGATGCGCTGAGGGACATCATTGAGGGAATGATGGACCGCAATATGATTGAGCGCATTGTGGAGGAGCAGAAGAAGATTCTGGAGGAAAAGGACCGCAAGATAGAAGCTTATGAAGCTGAGATTGCAGCCCTTAAGGAGGAGCTTGCGCTTTTTAAGGCAGGCGGGATAGATTGACTATAATGAAAAAAGGTTCTTTCTGCTCTTTGGATTATCCGGAGAGCAGAAAGAACCTTTTTTGAATTCAGTGTGTGAACCTACAGCATTTCCATATAAGCCAGCAGCTTGTCTGCAAGGTCCAGTCCCATGTATACCAGGATTCCCAGTATGACCAGAGCTGCCGCCAGGAATACCAGCTTGTAAATCAGGTAAGCCTTGGCAAAGTCCCTCAGCTGGTTCTCCTTTTTTCCAAAAGCCAGGCAGAGCAGGTAAATCCATCCCGCGATGGGGATGTTCATGCACATGAATGTGCGAAACCAGCTTCTGGGCGGCATGCAGTAGGGATTGGCGCCTTCCCGTTTGGATTTGCCGCGGGCGGGTTTGCCCGGTTTGAGCCGTGTGGCGGCCACAGGTCCTGCTATTTTATGTAAATCAGTTTTCATCGTCCGGTCTGCCTCCTGGTCCGTAGTATTCCATGTTGTTCCACTTGAATTTCTCGCTGTTTAAGGAGGAGCGAAGCTGGTTCTGCTGAACCTGAACCTGCTGCTCGGCCTGCTTCATGGCAGCTTCCTCGGCTGCCCTGCTCTCGGCCTGGGATGCGTTCCACTGGTCCTCGGTGGGCAGGGTGGAGATACGCCTGATAGCTGCCTGAAGCCGGTCGGACAGCGCCTGCTGCTCCGGGTCGCCGGCTACCAGGGAAAGCTTTCCGATGGCATCCTGTACCAGGTCCTGGGCATCCCTTTGCTGGTATTTCAGCTCCTCCACAGCCTGAAGGGCCTGAAGAAATTCTTTTTTCCTGATATCCTTCTCCGCCTGTTTCCGGTTCTCCTCCGCCTGCTTTTCGGCCTCTTCCCTGACCCTGGCGTCGTCAATAGCCTTCTGCTTCTCGTACAGGGCAATGGTATCGCCCATCTGGCTGATGATTCCCGCGAAATAGTCGTACCGCTCTTCCACCTGTTCCAGCATGCCGGCCCGTAACTCCCCGTCGTCCAGAAGGGGCAGGCGGGAGGTGATGTCCTGGTATTGGCTCTTGACCGCATAGGTATCCTCCACCGAACTGATTTCCCTGGCAGTGAATTCCCGGATATCCTGTTCCAGCTGTTTGGTCAGCCTGGCCTGTTCCTTGTCGTGAAGGCTCTGCTGGGCGCGGAACTCAGCAGTGGTGCTGAAATAATCCTCGATACCTGTTTTGGGGTCAACCTTTCGCTCCACGGTTTCCGGCTGCTCCCAATCCCAGGGTTCTAAGCCTTCGTGAATCTGGTTCATGATATTTTTCCATATTTTTCCTGCATAAGTGCTTCCGTAGATGCCGGGCATCCTGCGGGGGATGTCGTATCCCACCCATACGGCCGTGGTGTAGTAGCGTGTATAGCCGCAGAACCAGGTATCCTTACTGCTGTTGGTGGTACCGGTCTTGCCTGCAGCAGGCATGCCGTTATCCAGCTCCAGTCCCCGCCCGGTGCCGTAGGGAGAGGTCATGGTGCCTTTCAGGATGTCGGTAAGCATGAAGGCGGAATCGTCACGGTAAACCTGCTTGGCAACAGGAGCCAAATCCTTGGTCAGGTCGCCGTCGCGCTCATGGATGATTTGGGTGATACAGGTGCGGTCATTGTAAACGCCGTAATTGGCCAGGGCGCTGTAACCCTTCGCCATGTCCACCACGCGGACGCCGTTGGTAAAGCCTCCGATACTCAGGGAAGGCACGCCGTTGTCAACGTACGTAAGCTTTTGAAACTCCATTTCTCCCAGATAGCCTAGTCCGTAGTTGACGCCGATATCCTCCAGAATCTGCCAGGCTACCGTGTTCAGGCTTCGGTTGAGGGCTTCCCGGACCGTTACGTTTCCGTGGTATTTGCCGCCGCTGTTGGAAGGTCCGTCCTCCCATTTGTGGTCATCCACCATGCGGGTGGGGTAATACTCGCCGGTGTCAAAGGCGGGGCCGTAGTCAATCAGGGGCTTGATGGTGCTGCCCGGCTGCCTGGCGCTGAGATAGGCCCGGTTAAACTGGTCCTCGCTTGTGCGGCCTCCCACGATGGCCACTACATAGTTGGACTGGTTGTCCACAATGACGCCCGCGCCCTGGAGGGCGTATTTGCCATTGTCCTGTAACTCGGTGTAGGAGGCCAGGCCCTGGTCGATATCTGCCTGAAGCATGTCCTGGAGACGGCTGTCCAGGGAGGTATATATCTTGAAGCCGCCGGCGCGTATCAGGTCGGATTTTTCCGTGTAGGCAGCGGTATAGCGGTCCATGTAGGAATTATAGTCGTCCTTGTCCTCAAAGGTGTACCGGAATTCGAAGCCGTCCTTTTTTAACAGCTCCAAAGCAGCGCAGTGGATGGCGTAACTGCTCTGATAATTCTCGTCCGTGCCCTCGGATTCCTGTTTGACCACGGTAAGGGGCTTTGACAGGGCTTTCTCATAATCCCCATCGGACAAATCGCCTATTTCATGCATGCTCTTTAACACGTCATTGCGCTTTTCAAGGGATGCTTTTGGATGAGACACCGGGTCGTAAGCAGAAGGGCTGTTGCTGATACCTACCAGGACAGCCGCTTCCTCCACGGCCAGGTCCGCCGCATGTTTGCCGAAATAGTAACGGCTGGCAGCTTCCACGCCGTAGCACTGGTGGCCGTAGAAATTAGTATTGCAGTAGAACTCCATGATATCTGCCTTGGAGTATTTTTTCTCAATCTCAGGGGCCAGCAGGATTTCCACAATCTTACGGGTGAAGGTCTGTTCCTGGGTCAGGTATGTATTCTTAATGACCTGCTGGGTGATGGTGCTTCCTCCCTGGGTGATCTGGCCCCTGTGCTTCACAAGAGCCAGCCCGGCACGGAAGGTGGCAATCCAGTCCACGCCCGTATGGCTCTTAAAGCGCCTGTCCTCCTGAGCTATGTATGCGTTCTGAATGTTCATGCTGATGCGGGTAATATCCACATACTGGTAGTGGCCGGCATTGATAAGCCCTACCTGCCTGCCGTCCTTGTCATAAATCACGGTGTCGGACAGCATGGAGAAATCTGTGCGCTCCATCTGGGCCAGCTTGTCATAGGCCAGTTCACGGCATTGCTCCAGTTCCGGCTTTACCTTGGCGTAAATCAGCAGACACAGGATGGCTCCCAATATGAACCCGGTTGTCATCACGGCCAGAAGGGCGTGGAACAGCCAGCCGGCGATGCCCAGGAGGCTGACCGCAATGTCGCGGACCACCAGAAGGTTTTTTCGTGCAGCCTGTTTCAGTGTATCTTTCATAGTCCTCTCTATCCTCTCTTGTCCTCTTCGTACCTAAAATCTGTGCAGACCAAAGCATATCATGAGGTGAACATATGCCTGTCCGGGAAAAGGCGTGGCGTCAATGGGACTGGTAAGTTTTGCCAGCCCCTCAGACCATTGATATTATAAGCCGAAATAGAAAAAAAGGATAGGGAAAGAATGAAAATAAACAGACTTTCCCTGAACTTTAAAATAGAGTATTGGCGAAACGACATTAATGTAATAAATAACCCTTGATATATTGGCGAAACGCCGATATAATAATAACTGTAGGAATATAGTTATTCTTCCATATATTTTATGAATGCCAGGACGGCTTTGGCCTGTTCGTCACTCATTTTGTCCAGCCGCATGATTATGTTCTGCTTTATGGCAGACCTTGTGAATGCCGGTATGTGGTCATTGGCCCAGAAGTCCAGAGGAACACCGAAATAAGCGGATAGCTTGCGCAGCGTTGTCAGTTTAAGCCCCTCATATCCCTTCTTGTACCATCCGTCGATGGTGGTATAGGGGATATCGCAGGCTTTGGACAGCGTGCTTTTATTTAAATGGTTCTGTTCCATGAGATGGTTTAGTTTTTCCAGAAAATCCAAATGTATCACCTCCATTCCTGGAATATTTTAACATGTATAGGTTTGTTAGACAAGGAAAAAGTTACCCATGAGCGTAGAAATGGCTTGACAAATTACGATTAAGGGTATATATTTGAATTAAGAATTACCCCTAGGGGTAAGATGGGGCGGCAAAATGTTTATGAATCTTAGGAAAGCCCTGGATAGAAAGTGTATTTCCCTAAGGGAATACGCAGATTTTTTGGGCATAAGTGAGGCGTCTGTACAGGATAAACTGGAGGGCTGCAAGGACTTTACATACTGGGAGTTCAGGAGGACTTGTGACCTGCTTCTGCCGGAATATAATGCGGACTTTTTGTTTGCGGAGACTATCCTGGAAAACCGTTCTGCCTGAGCAGCCGTCCGACAATTTCCATACGGCATACGGGAGGAAGGGGACTTCTGAGCCTGTTGGAGATGCAGCCACGAAACAACATCATATTGTAATGGAGGAGCGTATGAACGGAGAGAAGAAAGAGGTTCCAAAAGGCACGCTTGGACGGGTTGAACTGTATTGTCTGTCAATTGGTCAGGTAATTGGGGCCGGTGTAATTACGCTGGTGGGGCCGGCTATTACTGCAACCGGATACTCTGCATGGCTGGCGTATCTGCTGGCTATCATTCTGGGATTTTTTACCATATTCCCGCTTATTTTTATCTGCGGTACCCTCCGGCTGGGAGGCGGCTATTACTCCCTGATTGGAGCGCTGACCAGTAAGACGTTAGCTGGAATGTATGCATTTGCGCAGCTGACAAAACTTTTGGGCATCTCGTTGTTTGCGGTGAGCCTGGGAGTGTATGTCCGGTCTTTATTTCCACAGGTCAACACCACGGTCTGCGGGGTGGCATTCCTGACATTTTTCTATGTGGTGAACCTGTGCGGGATTGATATGATGGCCAAAATACAGAAATACATGACATGGGTGTTGATTGCAGCCTTGCTCATGTTCATTGTTTTTGGCCTGTTGCATTACAACCACCCGGTATTTGATATCACCCATCAGAATTTCCTTACAAACGGCGCTGCCGGTTTGTGGACTGCCAGTTTTCTTTTTGTATATTCAACCACAGGTTATTCCATGACCATGAATTATGGCTCTGCGGCCAGAAATCCTCAGCGGGATATTCCATGGGCCCTGATTCTGTCCGTTCCCACACTGGTGATTCTGTACTGTGGTGTCGCGGCAGCGGGAAGCTGCGTCCTTCCCATGGAAGAGGTCATGGACCAGCCGCTGACCCTGGTGGCCCGTGTGGCACTCCCGAAAGTTCTGTTCATCGCATTCATAATCGGCGGTCCCATCATGGCACTGCTGACAACGATGAATTCCACCATGCCGGCAAGCTGCCTTCCCATCATGGAGTCCTGTAAGGACGGGTGGCTTCCTAAATCCTTTGGGAAGGAAAACAAAAGGGGTGTGGCCTGGAAAATCATGACATTGAACTATCTGCTGGGACTGGTTCCCCTGCTGCTGGGGTTCAATGTGAATACCATTACCAACAATATAATGCTCCTTAATTCATGCATGTATCTCATGTGTTATTATGCATATTTTCAGATGCCTAAGAAGTATCCCGACGCCTGGAAACGGTCCAGGTGGCATGTGGCGGACCATGTGTATTATCTGGTATGTGCCGTGGGGCTCGTGGGGCAGTGCGCCATTCTGGTGAACTCCGCTTTTGCCCTGACACCGGTCATAGCCATTGTAAGTATTGCGGCCATTGTCATATGCTGCGTCCTGGGGATACTGCGCTCCAGAAGCCCGGAAGTCACGGTGAGTACGACAATCTGGGAGGATTAGAGGGGGTCTGATGGATATATTAAAGCTGATGATAGTATCTTATCATCGGCATGGACCCTCTGGACAATGAGGTTGTCTGGGATACTCTCTACAAAAATACTTTCTGGGGACAGAATGGCGGTCCCGTGGTATTTGCCGGCATCAGCGCCATTGACTTTGCGCTTTGGGATATACGGGGCAAGTTTTTTAACGTACCGGTATACAAGCTGTTAGGCGGTAAGAAGCAGGACAACCTGCGCTGCTACGCAAGCCAGCTCCAGTTCGGTTGGAGCGACCACTGGGAGGAAGCCAGGGATACGGAGGAATACGCGGCAAATGCCAGAAAAGCGGTGGAGGAAGGATACGACGCCATTAAGATTGACTTCTTTACCTTTGATAAGAAGGATGGCAGGAGGTTTGATAAGGTTACGGAGACCACAGGTATCTTAAAGCAGTATTATGTGGGCCTGGTAGAAGAGCGTGTGGCGGCTGTGCGTGAAGCAGTGGGACCGGATGTGGACATCATCATGGAGAACCATTCTGTTCCGGATGCCAACGGGGCAGTACAGCTGGCAAGGGCGGTGGAGAGGTATAACATATTCTATTTTGAGGAGCCCAACACACCAAGTCCCAAAACCGCAAAATTCATCGCGGACCACATTAATATCCCCATATCCCATGGAGAGAGGGTATACTCCAGATGGCAGTACGCACAGTATTTTGAGAACATGTCCGTGCAGGTAATACAGCCGGATCTGGGTAACTGCGGCGGTATCACTGAAGGCAAGAAAATCTGTGATATGGCTCATGTATATGACATATCCGTACAGGCTCATGTATGTGCGGGACCACTTTCCACAGCGGCCGCCCTGCAACTGGAGTGTGTGATTCCCAACTTCATCATCCATGAACACCACAGGAACGCCCTGCTTCCGCATAACAGGGAGCTGTGCATCTATGATTACCAGCCTGTAAATGGAAAATATAAGGTTCCGGAACTGCCCGGACTGGGGAATGAATTCTCAGAGAAAGCACTGACCTGCTGCGATAAGATTACGGTTGAATAAGGAAAAGGATAGGGGCGCTGTACCAGATAAAACGGGTACGGCGCCCCTGCTGTGTATCAGTTTTTCCGCATAAGGAAATGAAGGGTATGGGAGGGTATTCCCATGCCCTTTTCCTGCATCTCGGTAAAGGCAGCCAGAACACGTCCGATTTCCGTTTCGCCGGAGGGAACCAGATGGTTATCCAGGGTGATGGTGAGTACGGTCAGTACAATCTGGGCTGTCTCCTCCGGATAGGTGCACTGGATGGAGCCCTCGCGGATTCCCTGGCGGATGATGTCAGCCAGGATGGGCTTCAGCTTGGTGATGATGATCCGTGCGAACTTCTGATGGATGAAGGCGCTTTCCTGCTGTTCGTTAAAGGTTCGCATCTCCTCCTGGCGCCTGAGTTCCTTGGAGGAATCCAGGCAGGCGTGGTATATGATTTCTAACTTCTTAAAGGCTTCCAGGTGGGAAGCGGCGGCTAATTCCCTGCCTTCGTCCAGCACCCGCGAGTAATTCCTTTCTATGACAGCGTCCATGATATCGTTCTTGGAAGAAAAATAGTAATAGATACTTCCTTTCCCAATACCGGCTTTTTGGGCAATATCACTGACGGAAATAGCCTGGACATTGGCTGAACCCATAAGTTCCTGCATGGCATCCAGTATCATCTCCTTTTTACTATGGTTTTGCATAAAAAATCCTCGTTATTTTCTTTAGAATACATCCAAGTATAGCAGAATATAAATGAAAACGCCAGACTTGACTGGCGGTCGAAAACGTGTTATGTTTAGCTTGAGTCTGATTCGACCACTGGTCGAAAAGCAGGAGAACAAGGTCCGGGAGGAAACCCCATGATTTACCTGGCTTCATATGAACCCGGCGTCAGTCTTCATAACCGGGAGCAGGAACATATACTGGGCAGGAGCTTGCTGAACTTCGCTCTTATGAAGGAGTATGGACGAACCTGGGAGGTGGAGCAGGAGACTGGTTCAAAACCGTATCTTAAGGGAGCAAAAGGCGTGGAATTTAATATCAGCCATACAAAGGGTCTGGTGGTCTGCGCTGTCGCGGACAGCGTACTGGGCGTGGATACAGAGGAGATTCGTCCGTTTAAGGCAAGCCTGATGAGGCGCATGTGTTCTGAAGCAGAGCGCGGTTTTGTGCTGGCAGGAAGGTCTGAGGCGGAGCGGCAGGAACGGTTTTTCCGGCTGTGGACGCTTAAGGAGAGCTTTGTCAAGGCCATTGGCAGGGGGCTGGCCTTTCCGCTGAGGAACATCACATTTTCCCTGGAGGAGGGCGCTGTAAAAGGGAGTATTCCGGGCTGGCGTTTTTACCAGTCCAGGGTTTACCAATCATATATTATATCCGTCTGCGTGGCGGATGAAAAAGGAGAGGCAGTATGAGTTATGAAGAAGTATTTGCAAAGGTAAAGGAAATTTTCATGAAGGCCGATGTGAGCAGGGTAGAGGAGCATCTGGCCTTTCAGTTCAATATTACGGGAGAGGGCGAAGGCGCGTTCTATGCAGAGGTTAAGAATGGCAGCCTGAGCGTGGAGCCATATGAGTATTATGACAGGGATGCAAAGTTTATCTGTTCCGCTGATACACTCATGAAGCTGGCATCGGGAAAGCTGGACCCGGTCTTTGCATTTACCACAGGAAAACTGAAGGTTGAGGGAAGTCTGGAAAAGGCTCTGATGTTACAGAAGTTTGTGTAGGCAGGTGCATGTGCGGCGCCGGGAAACCGGGCAGCGCACGGTAAAGGAGTGAGGTATATGGGAATCAAAGGATGGATACTGGGACTGGCAGCAGCAGGAGCAGCGGGAGAATACGGCATAGCACGGTATTTCTTCCATCGGACCGTGGTCCGGGGAAATGCAAAGCGCGACAGGACCCGGAAGATGGCAGGCACGGACTGGGACGCTTATATTCCGGGTATCCGCGCCAGCAGGGAATGGCTGGCAGGGCAGCCTCAGGAAGAGGTGTACATAACATCCGGGGACGGACTCAGGCTCCACGGCACGTTTTTTTGCTGTGAAGGTTCCAGGAAGGCAGTGGTGTGCTTTCACGGCTATACCAGCGAAGGACTCAACGACTACACATCCATTGCAAAGTTTTATCTGAACCAGGGCTTCAGCCTGATGGTGGTGGATGAGAGGGCTCACGGCAAAAGCGAGGGCACCTATATCGGCTTTGGCTGTCTGGACCGCTATGACGCCAGGCAGTGGATGGAGTATATGGTGGAGCGGCTGGGAGAGGACTGCGAGCTGATGCTCCACGGCATTTCCATGGGAGCGGCTACCGTGCTGATGTCCACGGGTCTGAATCTTCCAAAGCAGGTCAGGGCCGCTGTGTCAGACTGTGCCTTTACCTCTGCCTGGGAAGTATTCAGCCATGTGCTGAGGAGTATGTACCATATGCCGGCTTTTCCCGTGATGCAGATTGCGGACCGCATGGCCAGGAGTGAGACCGGATATGGTTTGGATGAATGCAATGCCAGGGAAGAGGTAAAGAAGGCCCGTATTCCCATCCTGTTCATCCATGGGGACAAGGACACCTTTGTGCCCTGTTCCATGGTGTATGAGCTGTACGGGGCCTGCGCGTCGCCTAAGGAGCTGTTAGTCATACCGGGGGCCAGCCATGCAGAGGCTTACTATAAGGATACGGACCGCTATGAACATGCAATTGAGGAACTGATTGCCCGCGTTTTTGGAAAAGAGGAGAACAAAGTATGAAGACAAGGAAAGGCTACAGGGTATACCCGCTGACATCAGCGCAGAAGCTTCACTTTTACTGCCTGAAATACTGCCCTAAGAAGCAGGTGCTGAACATTGGTTCCAGCCTGACCATTCAGGTGGACCTGGACTGGGACGTGCTTAAAAGCTGCATTCAGGAGGCCATTGCCCGCTGCGATACCATGCGCCTGCGCTTTACCCATGACAAGGAGGGCAACGTCTACCAGTATGTGGTGAAGGAGGAGACAAAGGAAATCGAACACTTTGACTTCACCGGCTGGAAGGAGGAGGACGCGGAGGGGAAGCTTCGGGAGTGGACCGAGATTCCCTTTGAGCGGTACGATTCCCCCATGCACCACATTGTGATGATTAAGATGCCGGATGGGTACCAGGGCCTTTACATCTGTGTGGACCACATGACCATGGATGCCCAGTCCCTGATTCTGTTCTTCCGGGATGTAATTGAACTGTACGCCAGCAGGTTTTATGACGAGGTGGACCATCCAAAGGAAATGTCTTCCTATATCAAGCAGCTGGAAAAGGACCTGGCCTATGAGGCCGGAAGCAGGGCATGTGAAAAAGACAGGAAGTTTTTCCAGGAACTGATTGCTTCCTCCGAACCCATCTTCACGGACATCTACGGTCCAAAGAAGCTGTTAGATGAGAGAAAGGCTGCCCACAACCCGAAGCTGAGAGCAGCCACCAACACATCCGATAATGTGGAGGCCAATATCACCAACTTCCATCTGGAAGGGGAGCCTTCCGGCCAACTGCTGGATTTTTGTGAGAAATACGGCATTTCCATGACCTGCCTTCTCTTAATGGGCCTTCGGACCTATCTCCAGAAGGAAAATGACCAGGATGACGTTTCCATCACCACTACCATTTCCAGGCGGGCCACCCTGGCGGAGAAGCGCTGTGGCGGAAGCAGGATTCATTGTTTCCCGTTCAGGACCATTGTGCCCAGGGAGGACACCTTCATGGAGGGCCTGATTAAGATAAGGGATGCTCAGAACCAGTATTTCCGCCATGCGGATTACAGCCCGTCGGAGTATTTCAACTACAGGCGTGATTATTATAAGCTTAAGGACGGACAGACCTATGAGCCCTTAAGCCTTACCTATCAGCCCCTGGCCATGAAGTACAACGGTCCTGGCCTGGACAAGCTGGGCGACATCAAGTATAAGACTGCCCGCTATTCCAACGGCGTGGCTGCCCACACCCTGTACCTCACCGTGAGCCACAGGGCAGAGGACAATGGCCTGGACTTTGGTTTTGAGTACCAGACCGGCGTGGTGACGCCGGAGAAGCTGGAGTGTATTTATTACTACCTGTGCAGAATCATATTCCGGGGCGTGGAAGACCCGGAGCGCACGGTAGGGGAAATCATAGAGATGGTGTAAAAAAGAGGAGGATTACAAGGATATGTTTGAGGAATTAAAGGAAATCATCTGTGAGTATGTGGATGTGGCGCCGGAGACCATTGAGGAGAATTCCAGGTTTATTGAGGACCTGGGCTTCAATTCCTATGACTTCATGAGCATGGTAGGTGAGATTGAGGAGAAATTCGACGTGGAGGTAGAGGAACGGGAAGTGGTCAATGTAAAGACCGTAAAGGATGCAGTGGATTATATCCAGTCCCTGCAGGCAGAGTAGGCCGAAAAGGCAGGAGGAAGATATGGCAGCAGAGACATTAAGGGATGTAATCCGGCACGGCGCAGAGACTTATGGAGAGCAGACAGCATTCCGGTACAAGGTAAAAAAGGAAATCATTGATAAGTCATACAATGAGGTGAACCTGGATTCCATGGCCGTAAGCCGCGCCGTGGAGGCCCTTGGGATGAAGGGGAAGCATATCGCCGTCATAGGCACTACCAGCTACCAGTGGATTACTGCCTATTTTGGAATAGTGAACAGCGGCAGCGTGGCAGTGCCCATCGACGCACAGCTTCCGGCAGAAGCCATCTATGAGCTCTTAAACAGGGCGGATGTGGAAATGCTGGTGTACGATGAACTGCACTCTGACGTGGCAGGAGCTGTCCGTGAGAAATGTCCGGGCATCAGGCACGTGGTATCCATGCAGGCCCCGGATACAGTGGGGGATGTGCTATCACTGTCCCGTCTGATAGCTGAAAATGCCGGTACATATGAGACAGAGCTTGCCGGCGGCCAGCTCTGCACCATACTCTTTACCTCAGGCACCACCGGAAAGAGCAAGGGAGTCATGCTGAGCCACAGGAACCTGACGGACAATGCTGTCTGCCTGGACATGAAGATACCTGCGGGAACCGTGTCCATGACCCTGCTGCCCATCAACCATGTTTACTGCCTGACCATGGACATCATAAAGGGGCTTTATATAGGAATGATTATCTGCATCAATGATTCCATTATGCATGTACAGCGCAATATGAAGCTGTTCAAGCCGGAAATCGTGCTGCTGGTGCCCCTTGTCATTGAGTCCATCTACGGAAAGTTAAAGGATGCCGGAAGCCTGATTCCCAAAAAGATGGTGGCAAAGGCTGCCTTTGGGGGCAACTTAAGAATCATATGCAGCGGCGGGGCTTACCTGGACCCGGCCTACGTAGACCGTTTCAAAGAATATGGCATCACCATCCTTCAGGGCTACGGCATGACTGAGTGCTCGCCGGTTATCAGCACCAACCTGGAATGGGAGAATAAGAAGGGTTCCGTTGGAAAACTTCTTCCCAACTGCGAGGCCAAGGTGGTGGATGAGGAAATCTGGGTAAGGGGCTCCAGCGTCATGCAGGGTTATTACAAGATGCCTGAGCAGACTGCCGAGACTCTGGAGGACGGATGGCTTAAGACCGGAGACTTAGGGTATGTGGATGAGGACAATTTCGTCTATATCACAGGCCGCCGCAAAAACCTGATTATCCTGGCCAACGGTGAAAATGTGTCTCCGGAGGAGCTGGAGAACGAGCTGAGCCGTTCGGAACTGGTGAAGGAAATCCTGGTTCGGGAAAAGGATAAGATTATAGAGGCGGAAGTATTTCCGGATTACGAGTATGCAAAGAAAAAGCATATTAAGGATATCCGGGGAACGCTTCAGGAATTGATTGACGGGTTTAATAAGGATATGCCGGTCTATAAGCGAATCTACAGCCTGATTGTCAGGGAGACGGAGTTTGAGAAGACGCCGTCAAAGAAAATTAAAAGATTTTAGGACGTGTTTACCCTATAAATAAACATTGTACCGTACGTTATGGGCGGCTTAGCGGAAATCAGAGATATATTCTGTTTTCCTGCTAACCGCTTTTTTGATGCCCGGAAAGGTAAAAAGAGTACTATAAAAAGTAAAAGCTGTCCATTCTAAAAGTCATTTCCTGCCCTATCCGGCATCCGGAAAGAAAATCCGGGCAGAAATCAGTCAAAATCATACGGTTTTCCATCAATTTATTTTATTCATCCCGGAACTGAAAAAAGATATAATCTAAAACGTGTTCAGATGGAGGGATGAAATGGACCAGGATTTTTTTTACCGGCTGCTCTCCTCCCAGGGAGTATCGGGCAGGGAGACAAATATCCAGAAAACAGCGGCTGGAAGGCGCCACTGCCGGAGCTGTTAAGGGATAACGGAAATGCTGTAAAGAAATGCTGCTGGGAAGTTCAAGGGAAATGCTTTGTGACAAGGCTGTAGAAAGATGCTGCGAGGGAAGGTATGATGGGTTTGAGACATTTAACCATATGGATTTGCGTCATGACCGCGGTTCTTGGAATAGGGGCATGCAGGAGGGCGGCGGGATCAAGCCCATGGGCGGAAACGGGCATATCCGCATCCGGATTGGGCCGGAGGAGGGCGGCCGGATGAAAATTCAGGTCCGGGACAACGGCGTGGGCATAGATGCGCTCACCTTGTTAAAACTTCAGGACTATCATAAAATATGGAATATTGATATTGATGTGTCGGGAACCGGGATTGGCCTGATTGGCACCATACAGAGAATCGTACTGATATACGGTGAACAGGCATCCTACCAGATTAGAAGCGTGCCGGAGGGCGGAACGGAAATCACTTCCAGAGCCTGGCTGAAAAGGAACGGGTTATGACGTTGCTGAGAAAACATAGTCCGGCATATGTAAAGGGGGATTCTGCCACGACATCGGAGATTGCAGGGCACATGGACGCAGCGGTTCAGAATGGAGCATGGATCTTGCGGACTGTGGATGGCCTTCCAATTTAATGATGATTTTGCGACACCCTCTTTTATTTTGCAGAAAACCAGGAAATGATAAAGA